>Ga0163144_10004258_pt1 | contig 32275 bp, 22 predicted proteins | sample OliLak19BULKMAT1_FD_123175 | JGI IMG/M metagenome (GOLD analysis project Ga0163144, IMG submission 123175) | Freshwater microbial mat bacterial communities from Lake Vanda, McMurdo Dry Valleys, Antarctica - Oligotrophic Lake LV.19.BULKMAT1 | ecosystem: Environmental > Aquatic > Freshwater >... | reverse complement strand
ACTGCAGAGGAGTGCCTAAAATGCGCTATAAGACAATGTAGGTACATTTAATCTACCTATAAAACGCGGAGATTAAAATTGATATTCACCCAATAGTTGGTATTAGTACTGGTCTGTTTTATCAAGGTAGTTTAAGTATTGTCATTAATAGCGACATATATTGTAGTTTTAATCTACATTTGCTTGCTGGCAAAGAAAATTATACTAAAAATGTTTAACCAAAACCTGAAATATCTTAGAAAAGCCCTAGGATTTACCCAAGAAGCCATGGCACAGGCGCTGGGAATTACGAGAACGTTGTATAAGGATTATGAATATGGAAGTACCCCATCGCTCGATTTATTGATGAAAATGGCAGATTATTTTTCTGTGTCTTTAGATGAAATGATAAGAATAGATCTGCAAAAGCGGGGTGAGCTAAAAGTAATTGCCTCTCCATCGATGCTGCCACCTTCGCAATATTTAAAAACGTTGGTGATAACTGTTGATGAAAAGCAAAACGAATTTATACAGTATGTGCCTCTAAAGGCCAAAGCTGGCTATTTGTCGGGTTATGCAGATCCTGCTTTTGTGGGTCAATTGCCTTCATTCCGATTGCCGTATTTGCCCGTGGGTACATATCGGGCGTTCGAAATTTCTGGCGATTCGATGCCACCGCTCGATTCAGGATCGGTAGTAATAGGCCGCTACATAGAAAACTTCAACTATATCAAAAACCTTCATACTTATATTATATTGACAAGAGATGAAGGTGTGGTATACAAACGTCTGATTTATAAGCCTAAAGAGCAAAAGATCATTTGCATTTCTGACAATGCCCATTACCCGCCTTATTCTATTAAGGCTCAAGAAGTGATGGAAATATGGGGTTATGCCTGTCATATTGACTTCAGAGGCAGCGAAACGGCACAAAAATATTTACTAAAAGAGTGGGTGGAAAAACTCGCTGTGGAAGAATTTGCTTAGAACTCAAGGTAAAAAGCAGTGCACATTTAGAATAAATCGACCCTTTACATCATAACCAAGTCTCCCGTTGGGCGGGGGCATTCAGCCAATGTTATTTGCGATAGTAGATATTGAAACCACTGGTGGTTCGGCTCAGTGGCACAAAATCACAGAAATAGCTATTTTTCTTCACGATGGAAAGCAGGTAATAGATTCCTACCAGAGTTTAATAAACCCACAAAGGCCAATTCCTGCCAACATCACTTCGCTTACGGGCATTACCAATGAAATGGTAGCCGATGCACCTACATTTGAACAGGTGGCATATCAGATAGAGGAATTTACCAAGAAAGCTGTGTTTGTGGCACACAATGTGAATTTTGATTTCAGTTTTGTAAAAAAGGAATTTGCCAATATTGGTATTGCGTACAGTAGAAAAAGACTTTGTACAGTCCGGCTGTCTAGGAAAATGATTCCAGGTCTGAAATCCTATTCGCTTGGAAGGTTGTGCGCTGATGTCGGCATTTCGATTAGTAGCCGACACAGAGCAGGAGGCGATGCAGAGGCGACTGCCCAATTATTTTCACTCATTGCTGCCAAGGAAAACTTTGGAGTTACGTTGCATTCATTTCTGAAACAAAATTCAAAGGAATACACCCTGCCGCCACATATAAACAGAGATTTGTTTGACAAATTGCCTGATACAGTGGGGGTGTATATTTTTTATGACGAAAAAGGGAAAGTGGTATATGTGGGCAAGGCTCAAAAGATTAAAACGAGGGTTTACGAGCACTTTTCAAGCAGCACGCACACCAAAACAAAAACTTGGTTTCACAATTCGATTCACGATGTTACTTGCGAAGAAACAGGCAGTGAATTCATTGCTTTACTGGTAGAAAATGAGTTGATAAAAAAGTACTATCCAATGTACAACAAGGTCAACAAAAAATTTGATTTGAATGCAGGCCTTTACAAGTATCAAGATCAAAATGGCTATTGGCGTTTGTCTATCAGCAAAGCAGGAAAACGAGACACGCCCATGCTAACGTTTGCTTCAGAGGCGGAGGCGTTGAATTTTGTGTTAAATAAAGTAAAAGAGTATAACCTCTGCATGCGGCTCGCTGGATTGATTTTACCAAAATCTGCCTGCCCAGCTGACATGGGTGCAAGCCAAATATGCCATCAAGTGTGTCATCATTCGATCGGCAGTGATGCATACAATGAGCGATTCGAAGCCGCATTTGCCAGCAGCCAAGTGGCCAAATCGTATTTGTTGAAGTCGAAAGGAAGGCATGAATATGAAAATGCCTTCGTAATGGTAGAAAAAGGCAAATTTTTGGGCTACGGGTTTATTGACAATAATGAATCTATAACAAGTGTAACTGATGTCAAAAATTTCCTTACTCCTTGCTACGACACCCGAGATTCACAAACAATTATTGACCGATTTAAGCATGCGCACGGAGTACAAATCATTCAATATGGTGCAGTGCTGTAGGACATAATTTTTGGCTATCTTGTTTTAATGGCTATTTTTGCAGCTAATAAAAATCGTTTCTATGAACAAATTTTTGTGTGGCAAGCTCATTGTATTAGGGGTGTTTACCCTGATTGTTAACCAATTGGTGGCACAAAATCCGAAAAGAACGCAAAAAATACGTGCGGAAGCAGGTAGAAAAGCAAAGCAACAATCTACAATACCACGGTCGGCACATTACTATGAATACGATACAGATGCAGATGGCGTACTTGATATCAATGATAAATGCCCTGGCATGGGTAAAAAGGGCGAAGTAACACCCTTTGGCTGCCCTATGGATGTAGATTTTGATGGGGTATTCGATGCAGAAGACCATTGCATAAATGAAAAAGGCTTAAAAGAGAACTTTGGTTGTCCTTGGCCTGATACAGATGGAGATGGTATAGCCGATAAAGATGACGATTGTATTACGGTAAAGGGAGTAGCCGAATTTTTGGGTTGCCCCGACACCGATGGCGATGGTATAAAAGACTTGGACGATAACTGCCCGAAAGAAAAAGGCACTTGGGCACTCAAAGGTTGTCCGCCAAAAGATACGGATGGAGATGGAATAGCTGATGTAGATGATCTGTGCCCTAAAACAGCAGGTGTACAGGAATTGAGAGGCTGCCCAGCGTTAAAACCTGAAGAAAAAGAGGCATTAAAGAATGCTTTCGATAATTTGCTTTTTGAAACTGGCAGCGATGTAATTTTAGAAACTTCGTACATATCGCTCAATGGGCTTGCAAAAATCATGATAAACAACCCAGCTACCAAATTGCATTTGGAAGGCCATACCGATGATGTGGGCGAAGATTTGGCCAATTTAACCCTCTCTCGCAAACGAGCAGCAGCTGTGGAATTGTATTTGGAGAATAAAGGGGTGCAACACGCACGGATTACCTCTGACGGATATGGAGAGTCAAAAGCAAAACTTCCCAATACATCGGATGGAAATCGCAAAATAAATAGAAGAGTTGAAATGTTGTTGGCATACGAATAAATCAAATTTCTTTTGGCAAAGCAGAAAAAATTAACGGCAAAGGATAAAAAGGATTTTCAACTCAGGGCAGGGTTTCTGATTGTTTTCGCATTTATATTTGCCTCGGTCACTTTTTATGGATATCAGATACTATTTGCTGATAATATATTAGTCGATAAGCCCAACAAGGCGCTTTACATTCCCAAAGGTGCAGCATTTAAACAAGTAGTAGATTCGCTGGAAAAAGGCAAATATCTCCACGATAGGCTTTCGTTTATGTTTTTATCTAAATTATTGGGATACAGAGATCAGATAAAGCCTGGTAGATACGATTTGGAAACCAATAGCAGTAATTTTACATTACTTAAAATGTTGAAAAATGGGAGACAAAGCCCATTGAAACTCACATTCAATAATATCAGGACGAAGCAAGAGTTGGCCAGGAAGATAGCTAACAAGATGGCATTGAACTACCAAGCATTGCTTGATACCCTGAATGATGCTGATTTTCTCACTACAAAATATGGTTTCAATGACACCACGATCATGACCATGTTTATCCCCAATACTTATGAAGTGTACTGGACATACACCATCACCGATTTTCTGGATTATTTTCAAGTCGAATATCAAAAATTTTGGACAGCGGAACGCATAAAAAATGCTAATGAAATAGGTTTGACACCCGTACAAGTGACTGTGATGGCATCCATTGTGGAAGCTGAAACACATAAAAATGATGAAAAGCCAAGAATAGCTGGGGTGTATATGAATCGATACAATGCCGGGCAACGTCTGCAGGCAGATCCTACTTTGGTATTTGCTACAGGCGACTTTGATGCCAGAAGAATCAACGAATATCATCGCTACTACAAATCGCCTTACAATACTTATCGCAGAGTTGGACTGCCGCCAGGACCAATCAATTTGCCCTCCATTTCTTCCGTAGAGGCAGTGCTAGGGTATGAAAAGCACAACTACTATTTCTTTTGTGCTAGGCCAGATTTAACAGGTTACCATTTGTTTAGTACCACCTTTGAGCAACATTTGACCGTGGCCAGAGATTATTGGAAATCGCTCGACAAGGGGAATATCCATCAACATAAACGTTTTAATAACTCTAAATAATAGATTTTGGCATTTTTCAAATCGAAATTCTTCAGGTACTTGCTGCTTTTTGTAATAATTTTAGTGGTGAATTTTATCGCATTGAAATGGTATTTCAACAGCAGAAATCAGTATTTTGCCAACTGGAAGATAGTAGTGATCTCTGAGATGATATTGGTCGCCATTTTGTGCGCAAGAATAGGATACAAAAAGATGAAAAATACTTCTTGAATATTAGAAAAATTACAAACACTCTTATGCATAGAAAAAGGCACAAATTAAGTATTTGAAAATGTTCGTAAACGAAGTGGAAATAAGAGTACGCTACGCAGAAACTGACCAGATGGGCTATGTGTACTATGGCAATTACGCCACCTATTTTGAAGTGGCAAGGGTAGAATCACTTCGTAAATTGGGGTTGAGCTACAAGGCCTTGGAGGAATCTGGAGTAATGCTTCCAGTGCTAGAATACAAATCTAAGTTCTTACGCCCTGCCAAATACGATGATTTGCTTACCATCAAAATTATAATACCCGAGCTTCCGACAGCAAGAATTAAGTTTGAATACGAGGTTTTTAACGAGCTAAAACAATTGTTAACTACTGGAGAAACAACACTAGTATTTATCAAGGCCGATAATAAACGCCCTTGTGCAGCCCCTGCATATTTTTTGGCTAAAATTGCACATTACTTTGCCAGTTTCCAGCAACATCAGCAATAAGTACGCTACTTCTCTTGCTCTTTTAGTTTTACATTAGCAATATGTCTTTGGCTATCTCGATCAGTTTTTTTTTCCAAGTTTTTGGCCAAGGCCTCAGTGAGATTTATATTAGTTTGGTTTGCAAGGCATATCAATACAAACAAAACGTCTGCCAACTCATCGGCAAGTACTTTTCCCTCATCAGATTTTTTAAATGATTGATCGCCATAAGTTCTTGAAATAATGCGGGCGACTTCGCCTACCTCTTCCGTCAATATAGCCATGTTGGTGAGCTCACTAAAATAACGGACTCCATATTGCTTTATCCAATCGTCAACTGTTTTTTGGGCTTGGTCTAATGACATATCTTTTTTAACCAGAGTTTTTTAAAGTTCTTTAATTAGAAACCGAGGAACAATGTGTGGTTCTCTTTACTCCTTCCATACTTTTTGCAGGTAAAAGCTGCCATCGGAAGCATATAATTTGGCGAAATACATTCCAGATTTTAGGTTGGATATATCGATTTTAGAATTGTCTTGCGTTACAAATGAATTTACTAATTTTCCCTCCAAATTGTGCAAAAGTACACTGAGCACGTTGTTGTCTACTTGAATAAATTCTTTACATGGGTTGGGGAAAATTGCCATTCCGTTATCATTTTTATACGAGGAAGTAATGGTTAACAACTGTTTAATATAGTTGTGGAGATGCACTTCACCTACTTTCTGGTTCTTAACCGGTAAATAAGAATTATCACAAGGGATTAAATAATAGAATCCTTTTGAAGTTGTATTGTAGAGTTGGAGCAAGAAAGTGTCATTTTTTTGATAGTCTCTACTCAGAAGGTCGCACGAAGTTCGATTGGCATAGAATTTCACGGTATCAATCACATGGGCGCTTTCAGCTTTATTGATGCTGTCTAGCACTACAAATACCATTGAGGAATCTGTGCCGTATGAAAACTTGGCCAATGCCGTAAACTTTTCACTTTTGTAACTTTGCTCAAAAGTGTTGATTACACCTGCACAAAAACAAGCAGCAGCCTCCAAGCCTATTATTAACGTGAAAAAGACTAGCGAGATTTTTTTCATGGGTTATGTTTGATCGATTTATGAAATTTTTACTTTTTCTAACTAAAAAAATTAGTCAATGGTTTTTTTTGTTTCAATGCTTATTCAACCATTAATTTCTTAAATCTTTTTACCCCTTTCATATTGATGGCAATAATATAGATTCCCTTTGCAACACGATTGCCGTACTGATCCGTCAGTTTCCATTCATATTCCAGTTTATTGCCCACAATCTCAGGGTTGTCTAAAGTGAGCAGCAACGACCCCTGCGTGTTGTAGATTTCAATTTTTATCAAACTAGCTGCGATCTGATCTAGCTTATTTAACCGTATAGTTGCTTTTTCTATTGCGGGATTAGGGAAAATGACAACTGCCAATGAATTGAACACACTGTCGGCATCTAAAATAGATGTAATTGCTTGCCCACTATTGAAAAATGATGGTTGTCCGAAAGCACTGCTTAAAGCCGTGCTGGGAAAATTATCTACGCTTTCATCAACACAGGTCGTGCAGGCTTCCACTTCAAGGAAGCCAATTTCTGGAGCAAAAAAGGCTGTGTATCGAGATAATACCCTGTTATCTAAACTCACTCTAGCTATTTGCAAGCGGGTTTCTACATCGGGACTACAGTTGCTGTAATAGTAGTCGTAATAGTAATTGTTTGAAACATCGCATGTTTGCTCCAAAGCACTTATTTCATGACCCGCCCAAAACTGGCGCAAAAGGCCACTCGCGGCAATGGTATCGGAGGAATTGAAGGATAATGTAGCATATTTTTTCACGCCTTTGTAAGATGCCGAAAGGCGCAAATGTAATGGCATCGTGCCTTTGTACTTGCCTATTAAACTTAGTTTTCCATAGGGATAAAGAGTGGTGCTGCCTGCCATACCCAACAAATATTCGCCAGAATTGTAGCCAGAATTGATAAATGCTGTATAATCGAAGTTTGTTAATTTCTCAAAATAATCGTCAAAAACTACGGCTGTGCTTGTTAAATTGTTATTAGTATGGCATTTTTCCCAATAACTATTTCCATTTGAATAGCGGTTTTTGTAATAATAAGAATAGCATCCCCCTAATATTTGGTTGAAATATTTGGTGTGGCTCGCCAATTGATACAGCTTATTATTGTATGTTGTGCTTATTATGACACCATTTCCGTAGTAGTAATTCCAATCATTATTGGTAGGTAATGAGGCTTTCGCAACATTCGAAAAGTCGAATAAATCTATTCTATCGGCTTTGAAATTTATTGTTTTCAACTTTTCAAGAAGGCCTCCAGTTGCTGTGATATTTTCATAAATGTGGCGATTGCTAATAATAAATATTGAACCTCCGCCTTGTGCTTTTAAAAATTGATAGGCCTCGGGCAATGAATGAACAAGCGAACTTTTTCCGGCCATGGTAGAATCTAAACCATCTATATAGGTATTGATATTGGCAAAATTGGATAAAATCCAGCTTTCACTTTTCTTTTCGGCAATTGTATTCTTTGAAAAAGCGATATTAAATTGATCGTCATCGGTAAACTTGTCATGCAAAATATTTTTCAAAGCCTGTTTCACATCGTAGAAGTTGTGCAAGTTTCGTTTTGAGAAAGTAGAGGTATCATCATATATGGTGTTAGAGCTCCAATTGCTTGAATTGTAATTGTAGCCACTATGTGTGTAGGGGTATTTAACAGTTTCTGTTTCCGCTGGCGATTCATAATCGAGTACAAATACAGTCTTCTTGGCAGGCTTTGCAAGGCCAAAAGCCTGCATGTGGTCGATCATGATTTGATAATAAGTTTCGCCATTTTGGGTGTAGGTAGTAAAATATTTGTTAGTGTTGACGGTATGTGAATACTCCATGCCTAAAAAAGACAAACCAGCAAGAGAAGTAATGACGGCCTTTTTACCTTTCAAGGGTTGGCTGTCGCTCACACTATTGAACTGAATAAGTGGGAATTGCTTGAGCGATGGACTGCTCCAAGTTTGATTGGTGTGAGCGATACATGCCAAGGAAGGTGGTAGCGTGCGGCTGGCTTGTACAATGTTTAACGGAATGTTTGTAATAGCAACACCTGATTCTAATTGTGAAGCAATAAGAAAGGTGAGCTTCACTTTGCGAGATGCATTTCCCAACATTGGAAACACACGCAATTGATATTGAGTAGGTGAATTTTTGTACACGATGGAGGGGTCACGCCTGCGCTTTACTATGTTCTCATATATTTGTGTGGCTTGCGAGCGATCGAGCATCAGTGCTTTTACTATTTCATCTCCCATCCAAAGCCATGAATCTGTCACTTGGGCATTTTTGGGCAAGTCGAAGTCAAGCACTATTTCAAGACTATCAGTTTTGGTAGCCCACGAGGTATTTTGAGCAGAAAAGGTAAGGTAAACACTCACTTCTGAAAAAGCCCCCGATGGTCGGATACTAAAGGTTGCATCAGAAATCGTTCCTTGCTCTGTGTTCCAACTAGTTCTGGGGTCAGATACTGAGAGCCAAGTATAGGCATTGGTGACAAAAGAAAATAATGCGGAGAAGGCCAGTAAAATTAATTTTTTCATATTTGTGTTTGTTTAATTTTTTAGGTAGCACTATGGCAATAAATATATTGATTTTGTTGTAAAATAAAGAAACAATATACCTTTATTCGTTGAAATGTATTTTACTAATTGTGTTGCCACTATTTCAGCGCTTTGGCGTATTGTATGAAAGATTCTGACAATTGTGTTTTGCACCAAGACGAATCAATAAACAGTTGTTTATGGGCTTTGAAAGAGATTATTCTGTCGCAGGATAAGGGTGTGACTGTGGTGAGAAAATACGGTATGCCCTTTTTCTTATACAATTCTAAAACGATTTGCTACTTATGGGTACATAAAAAATACAAGCAACCTTATATTGGAATTATGGAAGGAGATCGATTTGAGGATCCCCGCCTTGTGATTGAAAAACGTATAAAGATCAAAATTATGCTGATCGACCCTCAGGAAGATTTGCCGATTGAAGCCATCGAGGCCATTATAAAAAAAGCTATTGTGCTAAGTCGCAATCAGCCATCACCGATAGCGAATACATAAAACAGCTTCACTTAAGTAATTGAAAAAGTTGGTTTTTGGCATAAGAGTCATTTGACAACAATTACAAAAAGCATTCTCTCGCTTCTACTATTTTTCACATAACCGATATTAATCTTTCTGTCAAGGCAATCTTTTGTCGGTCGTTTCGGTTTTAGTTTATTTATCCGATAGAAATGATTTTATTTGGGATCTAAATCACAGTTTATGACTAGAAACATTGTGTTTTTCGCCTTTTTGGTCGTAAGTGGAATACAGGCTTTTTCGCAAGCCAAATACCTAGTTTATTTTACCGACAAAAACAATTCGGCATATTCTATCGGCAGTCCTGAGGCGTTCCTTGGTGCCAAATCGATAGCAAGAAGGCAAAAGCAGCACATTCCCATAAAAGTATATGACCTTCCTGTAAATGCAAGTTATGTCGATTCACTTAAAAAAATAGGGGTGTCCATTTGGTATACATCTCGCTGGTTCAATGCAGCCTACATTGGTGTGGCTGACACGGCTACTTCCAATTCTGTTATCAAAAGCTTGGGTTTTGTAAAAAGACTACAAATGTTGAAACCCTTGGCAGATGGGGAAACGACATCGCCACGAAAATCAAAAAGAGCATCAGCTCTCAGGTACGATATTGAATCTAGCGATTATGGAGGTTCGCTAAATCAAGTGAGCCAATTATGTGCCGATGAGATGCACAAAGAAGGGTACAAGGGTGAGGGAATGACCATTGCGGTGTTTGATGGCGGATTTTCAAGTGCAAATCAAGTTTATTTTTTCGACAGTCTATTTTTACAACGCAAGGTACTTGGTACTTTCGATTTTGTGAATAAAAAAACGGATGTATTTGCTTATTCTAGCCATGGGACAAATGTGCTTTCTATAATGGCCGGTTATGCCAAAGGCAAGCTGGTAGGCACCGGCTACAAAGCAGATTATTATCTGTTCCGCACTGAAGATGGTGGTTCAGAATATCCTGTTGAAGAGGCCAATTGGCTTGTTGCGGCTGAAAAGGCCGATAGTTTAGGGGTAGATATCATCAGTTCTTCCCTAGGCTATACTATATTCGATGATGCTAGCTTGAACAATACCTACAAAGACCGAGACGGAAAAAAGCCCATTAGTTCACAAGCCGCAACTTTTGCAGCGAGAGTAGGAATGATTTGTGTGGTAAGTGCCGGCAATGATGGCAGAAGTAAATCTGACCCCTATATTGCATCGCCCGGAGATGCAGATTCGATACTAACTGTTGGCTCAGTAGATAAGGAGCAGAGGTACTCGGAATTTAGTTCGTACGGGCCCACAGTCGATGGCCGAATAAAACCCGAAATAGTGGCACAAGGAACTGCGACCACGATTGGGACTCCCGATGGCAATATTACCACTGGAAATGGCACTTCTTATTCCACTCCACTGATTGCAGGTATGGTAGCCGGATTGTGGCAATCGATGCCCGAGCTCACCAACATGGAAATAATAAACTTGATGAAAAGATCGGGAACCCAACTTGCCTCTCCCGATCAGAAAACGGGGTACGGCATCCCATGTTTTTTCAGAGCGAGGCTGCTAGCACTAGGAAAAACGGCCTTTGTGTACAATGATGCCAATATTATTCCCAATCCATTTTCAAATGACAACTTGATGTTGGTAATGAACCAGATTGACACCGGACAAACCTATCGGCTTGAAATGTACGATGCTGGAGGTAATACCATTTTCAAACAACAGATTGAGAATGCCCAAATAGCAAATGAATTGCAAATTTCGGCAGGCTCACTTTCGCCCGGGCTGTATTTTTTAAGAATTACCTCATCCAAAAGCTCCAAAGTGCTCCGTATGATGAAGATTTAGGGTTTTAACCCAACTTTAAAAATATAGTTTTGCCTTTGGTAATTCTGTTTCCTGGCCCAATAGATTGCGATTTTACTCTCCCTAAGCCGTTGTAAACCACTTTTATTCCCTTATTTTCCAGAATATACAAAGCATCTTTTAGGGTCATTCCAGTTACGTTGGGCATTAGGTTTTGGATTATTTTCCTATTGCGCCAGGTAACGGCATTGTTGGCAATATCGGCCGAAACCCACTCTTCATTGGCAGCTAAGTGGTTTGAAATGCCCATTTCATTGCACAGATATTTTAGGTCTTCACTATAACCTGCTCTTAAAATTGGGAAATCAAACATCTTGGGTTGGCCGGCAGTTTGAAGTTCTTTGTGCATTTCTGCATCTTGGGCGTAGATTTTATCAGCAATTTCTTTAAAAACCGGAGCAGAGACATCTGCACCCATTTGGTTGAAACCTTTGGGCTCGCTTATGACTACAATGCAGCTGTATTTGGGCTTGTCGGCAGGGAAAAATCCGCAGAAAGAGGTGTAATAACTCTTGGTGTAAAGTTTGTCTTTAATGGTCTGGGCGGTGCCTGTTTTGCCTGCAATGCGGTAATTGGTATTGTTAATATTTTTGGCTGTGCCAGTTTCGATCACTTCCTCCATCATAATTTTGAGTTTGCTCAGGGTTTTTTTTGAGCAGATTTTTTCGTTCAGCACTTCGGTTTCAAATGTTTTTATTTGCTGATCAGATCTATAAACTGATTTTACCAATATCGGTTTTATCAGCACTCCATTATTGGCCACGGCATTGTAAAAAGCGAGTGTGTGAATGGGCGAAACCGCCATTTCGTAGCCTATCGACATCCAATAAAGTGTAGCTCCACTCCAAGATTTGTCGCTAGGGTCTTTGATGATGGGCTTTGCTTCGCCAGAAAGTTGGAAGTCGATCGGTTTGTCGAGGCCAAATCCACGGATATATTTCACAAATTTATTGGCATTGCCCTTAAAATACTTTTGCATCAATTTGGCCATACCTATGTTAGAGGATTTGGCAAATATGTCTTTTACAGAAAGGTTGCCGTAGCCTTCGGGTTTGGCATCTTTGAGGGTGAGATCATAGATTTTATAGCTGCCATTTTCGCAGTAGATAGAGTCATTGAGGTCGATGTTAGTTTCTTCAAAAAGTGCCATCATGGAAGCCAGCTTGAAAGTTGATCCCGGATCGGTAAGGCCTTGTTTACCAACGGCATAGTTGTAGGTTTCGGCATAGTTTCCGCTGACAAGTTTGCCCAAATTGGCTATGGCTTTGATCTCGCCAGTTTGCACTTCCATCAGCATTACACATCCATATTCAGCATCGTTTTTCCGCAAGTGGTATTCGAGCGAACTTTCGGCCACATCCTGTAGATTAATATCGATTGTGGTCTGAATATCAAGGCCGTGTTCGGCTAATATTTCTTTGTCGTCATGAATAGGTTTCCAGTTTCCGCCAGCCAATTTTCTGAAAAGTGCTTCTCCCGCTCTGCCGGCCAAGGCATCGTTAAAGCTTTTCTCAAGGCCTACACCTGCATTGTTTTCATTGACGAAACCGATTGTGCGGGCTGCTAAAAGTTTCCCATAGGGGTGGTAGCGCCTTTCTTGCTTTTCGAAAATCGCCCCTCCTTTGTAGCGACCTACCCTAAATATAGGCCAGCGAGCCATCTTTTTTTTCTCTTGGTAGGTGAGCAAACGTTGATTGAGAATCAGGTATTTCTCACCTTTTTCCAACCTTGCGTTCTTGATTTTTCGCTTATATTCTTCGGAGCTTAGATCTTTGTAAAACATTGACAACAAAATACTTAGACTATCAATGCCTTTGTTGAAGGTAGTGTCTTTGGGTACTTTTGGGTCCATAGCCAGTTTGAAGAAGGGAATGGAAGTAGCCAAGAGGCTACCATCGTTGGCGTAAATATTGCCGCGTGTGGCAGGCAGTTTTTTAAATTTAAGGCTAATTTTCTCTGCTTTTTTCTTCCACTTTTCGCCATCTACAAATTGCAAAGAACCTATTTTCACTACAATGGCGATCGCAAAAATGGAAATAACCAAAAATGCAATGCGGGTTCGTAAAACTATGTTTGACTTGATGCTCATGCTTTATTAATGATGCACAAAAATGGATTGCGCTATATTCTTGGTCTATTTTGTGGGTTTCTTTTCTTGCGAAAGTAGGAAAGGATTTTTATTTCTTCTACCGCAATGGTAATGGGTTTTGATTTGCAGGCTGCTTTTGCGGCCTCCAAAAAGTCTGCATTTACTTCTATTGCCGATGCTAAATGATAGGTAGCGTACATATTTCTATTTTGTTATTGCCTAAATTTAAGAATATGTATTCTAGATCTACTTAATTGATTCCTTATACCCAAATTTCATTTTACTCCCCAATATCCAACTTTACAGGAGGATTTTTGCTTTCTGCTAATCCGTATTCTGCCATTTTGCGGGCTACTTCCGATTGTTTGCTATCGAACATATAGCCCGCCTTCAGCGTGGTATATTCTGTTCGTAAATCTTCTACTTCAAACTTTAATTTGTCAATTTTACGGATTGTCTTTTCGGTATAGTGGGCATTGGCGATATATAAAATTATCAGCACTGTTACCCACAATATTTGAGGCAAATATTTGGTAGGCACGCCCTCATCAAACATACCTTCCATTTTAAAAGTCTTATTTATGGCCGCAAATAGGCCTTTTTTCTCAGCTTGGTTATTTTCTGGCCCTTGTGTTTCTTCTGTATTTCTAAATGTATTTGCCATTTTATAAAGGGTGAATCAATTTCCTAGTAATCAGATCACAGGAATTTGAAAATATTGGCTCAATTTTTTAATCATTTCCAAACTTAAACTTTGTTTGCCACTTAGCACCTTGGAAACTGCATACTTACTGACCATTTTATTTATAAGATCTTTTTAATTTATGCCTTTTTGATGGATCTTGTATTTTAGATATTCAACTTGATTAGAAGCAAACATGGGGCTATATATTTCTTCATATATTTCAACTAAGTAAACAGGCATATCCAAATCTTTACATTTCTCAGAATTTTCATAAGGATTTTTTGACATTAAATGCTGAATTCTGAGCAGCCCATTTTTATAATGTTCTTTACTTTACGGGCTATTCATATTTCAAATTTTTAATATCTACTTTATCATAATCATTATTTGAATCAACTCAAATGATGAAAAGAAATTTCAATCGATTTTATATATCACATACCATTCTGTATTTATTTCCTCCTATATCAAATCCTACTCGGTTTGCATTTATAATATCAGCGGAACGAAATGTATTTTTTCCTCATTCGGGTTATTCCATTGCATTTTTTGGTTTTTTCAACCCAATGTAGCAAAGGATATTCTGAAGTTGGATTGATTTTCTAAAAAGCGCTTAAGGTTTTAGATATATTTCGCACTTAACAAATATAATATTTAGTTGCTGTAATGGCAACTTTTGGGCTTGTTTCACAATTTCATATCCTTTCAGCCACCCTCAGCTTTGCACTCCTAGCTCTTGAATTTGTTTTTAACTCTTCCTCACTTGGCTCTGTGGGCTTTCTAGTCGTGGCATCAAAGGGTTTTGAAACATTGCCAAATACATCTTTTTCGGCTTCGCCTTCCAGTAGTCCTTGTTTGATATAGTTTTTTACCAGCCTATCCTCCAAAGAATGAAAGGTGATAATGGCCAATCGTCCATTGGGTTTCATTACCTCGCTGGTTTGCAGCAGCATCTCTTTCAATGCCTCTATTTCTTCATTTGTTTCTATACGCAGTGCTTGAAATACCTGCGAGAAGTATTTATAGTCTTGGCCTTTTTTGGCCAATGAGAAGCAAACTTTGGTTAGGTCTCCGGTAGTTTCTATTGGTTTATTTATTCTTTCCCTCACAACGGTGTTGGCTAGTTTCCACGCATTTTGAATTTCTCCAAACTCTTTAAAGATTTTGGTTAGCTGTCGTTGATCATATGTGTTTACGATAGTCTTGGCTGAGATGGGTTGCGATTGGTTCATCCGCATATCCAAATCTGCATCGAAACGATAGGAAAATCCACGATCTGCTTCATCAAATTGGTGCGATGATACACCCAAGTCGGCTAGAATCCCATCTACTTCCGTAATGCCATGCAGCCGAAGATACTTTTTGAAATAGCGAAAATTCGACTCAATAAAAACAGACTTTTGCGCGGCATTTTCATCGTTCTTAACCAACAGTTTATAGTTAGAGATGGCATCTTTATCTTGATCGAAACAATATACTTTGCCTTTGTCTAGCCTATCCAAAATGGCTTTGGAATGGCCTCCACCTCCAAAAGTCAAATCAACATATATGCCGTTTGGGTTGATATTCAACCCGTCAAGGCACTGCTTGAGCATTATGGGTACGTGATATTGCATTTAGTAGCTAGTCAAAAACTAAAACTATAAAGAATACAGAGCTAAAAAATGCACATACTGAAATTTTTACAAAAATGCTTGTCAGCACCTTTACATTATTGGGGGATAGATTCAAACTTCTTCTCTACTTCTCGCCAATTCAATACCCTCCAAAATGCTGTGATGTAATCTGCTCTTTTATTTTGGTATTTGAGGTAGTAAGCATGTTCCCACACATCTAGGCCTAGCAAAGGAATACCCTTTACTTCGGCTAGGTCCATCAAAGGGTTGTCTTGGTTAGGTGATGAAACGATTTGCAGGTCTTTTTTTTCATTCATAATAAGCCAAGCCCAACCCGAGCCAAATCTGCTCAGACCAGCCTTTGCAAACTCTTCTTTAAATGCTTCGAATGAAGTAAACTTTCTAGCAATGGCAGCCGCCAATCTGCCGCGTGGGCTGTCGCCTGCGTTGTCGGCCAAAATATTCCAGAAAAAAGTATGGTTATAATGGCCTCCAGCATTGTTGCGCACTGCAAGCGGGTATTTTGATACTGTGCTGAGTATTTCTTCTAGGCTCCATTTGGCCATTTTTGTGCCATCTACAGCTTTATTGAGGTTGGTTACATAAGCTTGGTGGTGCTTTGTGTAGTGAATTTCCATCGTGAGCTTATCGAAATGGGGTTCTAAAGCTTCGTAACTGTAAGGTAGTGCGGGGAGAGAAAAGGGTTCTGAATTTCCTTCTTCTGTAAATGTACTTACGGCTTGTAATTGGTTAGAAAGCAATACTGCACTTCCTAAAAGTGCGGTATTTTTTAAAAAGGTTCGTTTGTTCATGATAAATAGTTTAGTGCTTAGGTATAGACTTGGTTTTTTGACTAATTTGTGCTGAAAATGGGCAAATGTGAATTTACTTATTAACTTTGATAGTACAAGCTTAATTGCATTTAAGTTTTTTGAGCCATTGTATTCATTTGAGTATCAAATATTTATAAAAAGATGAAAATCAAATTTTGCAAATACCAAGGGACGGGAAATGATTTTGTGTTGATAGACGACAGAGACGAACACTTTGAGGTGACCAACACCGAACTAATAAAAAAAATATGCGACCGTAGGTTTGGTGTGGGTGCCGATGGCCTTATACTGCTGCAAAAGCATAAAAAGCTCGATTTTCGTATGGTGTATTTCAATAGCGATGGCAATGAAAGCAGCATGTGCGGCAATGGAGGCAGGTGCTTGGTGATGTTTGCCCAATTTTTAGGTGTAATAGGTGAGAAATGTACTTTTAGGGCAATAGATGGTGAACATGAAGCCAGGGTACTAGATGATTTGGTTTCGCTCAAAATGAATGATGTAGTGGTAATTGAAGAAGACAGCAATAGTTTTTTTTTGAATACAGGATCTCCCCATTATGTGAAATTTGTTGAAGATGTGCACAAACTAGATGTTTTCAGTGAGGGCAGAGCCATACGCTACAATGAAAGATACAGAGCAGATGGTACCAACGTAAATTTTGTGCAGAAAATAAGTGACCACGAATTGTTCGTTCGCACTTATGAACGAGGTGTGGAAGACGAAACGCTTTCCTGTGGCACAGGCGTGACCGCAGCCGCTTTGGTGGCATCTTTAAAAGGGTTTGAAAGCCCAGTCAAACTCAAAACACTAGGAGGCGATCTGAGTGTGTCGTTTGAAAAAGTAATCAATTCGTACCAGCAAGTTTACTTAATAGGCCCGGCTCAGATGGTGTTCAAAGGCAAGTTTTATATTAATGAAGCGTAGCTGGTGGCCAAGTTTTCATTGTCAAGATGTGACTAACCGCTCTTTACGAACCAATGCCTAAGATTGTCGAAAGGCAGTTTAAGTGCTACATTCACAACTTAGCGCTTTAAAAGGGATAGCCAATGGCTATATTTAATACCAGATTCTGTGCTCTCCAGCTACCATTGCTTGGTTCTATTTTCGTAATTACCCAATCTTCTCCTGCATTGAGCCAAGGTTTGCGGACTGGAATTCCTAAGTCTAGCCTTATCACAAAAAAATTGAAATCTGCGCGCAGGCCAAATCCGGTGCCTATAGCCAATTGTTTATAAAACGAATTGATGTTGAATTGGCCTCCGGGTAGTAGTGGGTTGTTTCTTACCAACCATGTATTGCCTGCATCTACAAAAAACGCCCCGTGCATGAATGCAATAATCGGAAATCGGTATTCACCACTCCATTCTAGTTTTATATCTCCACCCTGCTGAAGTATAAATGAATCGGCCAAGCTGTCGGGCAGATGGTAGGTGCCAGGGCCTACAGAATTTATAGGAAAGGCTCTTATGCTGTTTGTTCCGCCCGAGAAAAAGCCCTTGATGTAAGGTAGTGCCGCTGAGTTTTCATAAGGTATGCCAATACCAACAATTACCCTGGAAGCGAATTTAGACTTGGCCTTGAAATTGACATAGTCGCGCACATCGACATCAAAACGCAAATATTGTGCATAGTTAACACCGGCAAATTGGCGGGGAAATTCGTTGCTATTTGCATTCGCCAAAGAACTAAGCAATGCCAACGTGTTGCCGGCAATATCTGCATTGCCATTGAAGTACAGCTGATTTTTTTTGCCTTCATATACCTGTTCGTTATAAGTGAACGAATAGGTGAGGCCTGCTATCAATTGGTCGTCATACCTTTGTCTTAAAAAAGGGTTGGCGATCAGTACATTGTCAAAGGCTGTAGAAATATTATTGATATTGAGATAAGTAGCGTTGAGAGGCGACACTATATGCTCTTTGGTTACTGACTCTTTCCAGCGGTATTCGAGCATAAACTTCAGTGAATTCAAATCGAAGTAATCGATCCGTTTTGAATGGGTAAAATCCAATGAAAACTGGGTAACAGGAGCCGAAAGTTTGGGTACTCTTGCCCGAAATGGAAGTAGAAACCGAGGAAGAGAATATTTGATTTGCGGGCCTACCTCATAGGTATATAGCCCTCGCAAGCGGCCATTGAACTGCGTTTCGATAGAGCCGCGGATCGATATATTCAACCTTTCGGCACCCCTAAACAGGTTTCTGTTGGTGTAGCCTAAATTGACCGAGGGACCGATAAAATTATTTGATTTAGTAGCTGCCTCAAACTCTGCCGTAATGCCGTGCTCAGGCACTGGGTTTAGCTCAATATTTGCGGTGAGGTAATTGGGTCGGGTAGAGTCTTCGGCAATGCGCATGTTTACAAACTTAAATACCCCCAAGGAATTGATGCGGCTAAGTGTTTGGTTGTGCTGTTCGCGAGAATATAGGCCCCCTACTTTAAGAAAAATGCAGTTGGTAATGGGCTTTCTGCGGAAATTAGGGTTGCTTTTTACAAAAGTGATGCTGTCGTTCTTTTTTACTGTGTCAGCATGATGAATGAAATTTCGGTCGTTGTCGCTTGAATCTACAAAAACAAGGATTGTGCTCATGCGATAAGGTATGAGAGCCTTGGCAGGGGTTTTTGGTTTGATATCTAAGGTGATATCCAAATAATTGTCTTTGGAAGAGCTGTCGATTTTGAAATAGAAATAGTCGGGACTGAAGTAATAATAGCCACTGTTTTTCAACTCGTTGTCGATACGGGTGCGTTCGGCTCTCAGCAACTCTAAGTCGTATGCCATGCCAATTTTGAGCAGAGAATTTTTCATGGTGGTGGTCACGATGTGGCGAATACCTGTATCGGCCATTGAGCTGTATTCGAGTGCATGAATGGTGAAGGGCTTGTTTACAAAAACACGGTATTCGATAGCTGCTTTTTTGTTATTTTTATCTTCGACAATCACAAACGAAACGTTGGCTTTAAAAAATCCTTTATTAAATACATTGGCATGAATAAATTCGCTGGTGGCTGTAGGTTTTACATCCGACAGCAATACGGGGGGCTCGCCTACTTCATATTTTAGCCAATGTTTAAATCCTGTTTCTTTTGTGGTGTTGGGTGCTTTGTTGTAAATCCACAATTTTACTCTTAAACCCAATATTTTGCCGTTTGGACTAGGTTTTATCGCCTTTTTGGCTTGTTTGGCAATCAACTTTTCCCCTTTTAATTCATGTTCAGATATTATTTTCACTGAAGCCCCAGTGTACAGCTTTTCTCCGTCTTGTAAATACTTTAGGTTGTTGCATCCAAATAAAATAACCAATGCAAAGTAAATCGGGAAACGAATTGCCAGTTTAACACCAGTGGATTTGCAGTCAAAAAAAGTTTTACGCTTTAGATTCTTTGCTTTTTTCATTCAGCATCACTTCTTTTTATCCCTGGGTTGGAAAATCTCCTCTAATCGGTTGTAATCGCGTGAGTACATGATGCCCGCCCCGGTTTTAATCACTACCCCGTATATGAGCCCTTCGTACTGATTTTGCCTGAAGGCTTTCAGGCTGTAGTTGCCGTCTTTGGTGAGTCTATATTCCACCACAATATTACCTGTGAAATTGCTAAGCCTATTTTGCGATGTTTTTTGCCCCTCTAAGCCGATATTGCTGCCAATCTGCACGCTTAATTTTTCGTCTAAAAACTGTTTTTTGACCCCCACTGCCAAAGATGTACTGCCCGCTTTTTTCCCAGTTGCATAATCATTGTACGATTGCAAGTCGAAGTTTAATTCTACTCCTTTTATGTATTGGGCAGAAAGTGAATTTAGCTGAGAACTTAAAATGCTACTGGCACTGCTTCGGGCTATGCCAGTGTAATCTGTGCCACCACCAGACGAATTGGTCGAAGGCATAAAGTTTCCTAGCACCAGCAAGGAAAATACCTGTTTGTCGAGTTCGGATTGATTGGCATTGAGCGCGTTGATTTTTGCATATACCGCTCCGCCTAAGGCTTGCTGCTGGGTAGGTTCCATATCGAGGCCGAATTTTAGATTGGGCTTAAGTAATGCCCCTTTGATAAATATTTTAACATAAAACTGGAGGGCGTTTTTAGCGGCCCCAGTTTCCGTGCCCGCTCTACCGCCCAAACCGCTGGCAAGTAAATCGGCTGGCGAGGCTCTGACATTATGCTGTGCAGTAATATCTATGTGTGCATCAAGCGGGTTGCCATACCAAGTGATGGTGCTCCCTTTATTAATGAAAAACTTTTTGGTTACAATGTCTTGTAGGGTAAGCTCATAGCTGCCACCCGCTATTATATACGTGCCCGTTAGGCTCATTTTCCCGCTTTCATCTATTGAAAAGCTGAGGTTGGCATCTCCTTTTACAATAAGGGTATCGGCCTGCGTGGGGTCTAGCACCAATCTCAATGTGCTTCTATTGTTGAGTTCAATGTTTGAAACAATATTAATGCCTTTCACCTCGCTGCTTACCCGCTTTCTGAGTACCGCCCTTCTCATAATGGGGTTTAGCGATGCGGTATCGATATCAAATTCCACAATACCATCGCCAATATCGGCAGAGAGTTGGCTTTCAGGCACGGTAAAGCAAAGGTTGCTTCCATCTATTAATTTTACATTGGCACGAATATCGGGGTGCGAATCTGAGCCTCTTATTTTTACAGTACTGCTAATAATCATTTTGCCATTCAGCATTTTGTTGTTTTTTCTGGTAGAGTTCATTACCATAAAATTGTCTGTGGTTATGTCCACATTGAATTTAAGGTTTTTAAATTCTTTAAATCTGATATTTCCATTAATTACAGCAGCATTGTTGCGGGTGTCTTTCATTACCAAGTTGGGGAAATATATGCCGTTGGGGTCTATAGAAATGGTACCGTTGTCGATAGAAACATATTGATTGAGCTGTACCACCTCACCCCCTGCCTTATTTAATTGAAGCTGTCCACTGATTTGGGGAGCTTGGGTAGAGCCCGTAATTTTAAAAGACCCTGAAGCCCAGCCCGCCACTTTATTCACCATTTCATTTACAAACCCTTGAAATGAAGCCAAATTTAGCCTGTTGAGTTGCAGATCAAGGTCTAATAGCGTGCCACTGGAAGCGCTTAGCATATACCCTTTGAGGCCAATGTCATTGTCGGTGCCTTTTATAGTGGCTGCTACAGTATATTTTTGTTTTGTTAAATTGTCGGCTTGCAGCGAGATAGTGCCAATGGGATTGCTTCTGTAATTTGCACTATCGATCATCAAATCTGAAACGAAGGCAAACTGATTGTGGTAGTTTTTAAAATAAATATCGCCATTTAGTTTGCCTCTTGCTATGGGTGCACCTTTTTCAACCATTTGCGACAGCGTTTGCAACTGAAAATCTTTGAAGTTTAAGGATAAATCCGCATCCCGTGCCCGTGATGTGGAATTGAAATATATTTTTTGGGCATCTTTTTGAAAGCGCATAGCATTGACATATATGCCTTTTGTGCCCATTTCTAGGTAATTGCTATCGGCCACTTCCCATTTTTGGCCATTGAGAACAAAATTTTCGGGAAGGATATTGAATTTGTAAAGCCCAGCGGTAAGCCTGCGCAACTCAGTGTTGATATTGAGTTTTTGTTTTTTTCCTTTTTCAGCAGTGATAGATAAATCTACGGAAGCCCTGTTTTCTTTTACATTACCCGAAAGCAGGGTTTTTTCTAGGTAAATCTGACTGTTCGAAAACTGATCGAGCGATACCGAATAATTAAGCTCTTTTGGATCGGAATGCACACCAATGGTAAAATTTTCAAGTTTATTGCCCGCATAATCAATATCTAAAATCTCGGCATCGAAATCTAGTTTTCTGTTTTGGCTATCAAAATGCCCTTTTATTTTACCTGGAACAAAGCTTTTGAGATTGGGCACTAGCACCTCGTAAATGAGCGGAGCATTATTGATATCTAATTCAAAACTAAAATGCTCGGGTTTGGCGGCTCGTTGCTTTTCGGTTTTAAAATAATAATTGAAGTGATTGGCTAAGGTGACAGGAAGTGAGGGCAGGGAAATGTTGCCATCAAACTTGGCTTTTAAAATGGCACTTGTCATCTTGATGCTTGTTTGCGTTTCGTCATTGAACGACACGAAAAGCAGGGAATCGACCTTGTATTTTTTGCCTTGGCTGTAGAGCACAATATTTCTGATACTAGCTTTTCCATTGATTTTGTCGTAGCTCGGTGCAGTGATATCGGCTTCGGCCACTGCACTTAGGTGAATTTCTTGCGAACCAAGGTTGAGATCCAACAAATCTGCGCCTTGAATATTGAGCGAGAAAGCATACTGGTTCACTTTTTTATTCATATTCACTTTTCCATCAAACACAAAATTGAGGTTAGGGTCTTGCATATCTGCATGCCCATTGAAAAGCTTGTTTTTGATGTTGCCCTTTAGGTTTAGCTTGGTATAGGTGTATCTGTTGGCGTAAAACGAGTCTATTTTTGCATTTATCATCAGATCCATAGTAGCAGCTGTAAATCCTTTTCCAGCCACATCGGCTGAAAGTGTGAATTTGCCCAGCAGCGGGTTTTGCTTTAATATTTTGCCAATATTTAAAGAATGAATATTAACAAAGCCTTTATAGACTGGCAGCTTATGCATATCGGCAAGGTGGACATGCCCAACAATACTGCCATCTGAAGTTTGGGCGTCAATAGCTGCCATGAAATCGTAAATAGTGCCTTTAAAATAGCCTTTCGCATCGATAGTATCAGGTAGGTTAAATGAAGACAGCATAGCCACAGGGAGTAAATTGTGAATATCGCTTTGCGAAGTATGCAGCGAAGTAAGTTGAATATCAAACTTTGTTCGGTTGATGTTGGGCAACCCGTGAATGGAACCATGGGCACTCATAGTCGTGTGCAAACCAGCTTGCAAGTGCAGCTTTTGAATATGCAAAGCCTGCAACTCTCCTTCTATATATGTGCTGATAATTACTGGCCTTTGTAAATTTTGCCTTATTATATCGATATTGGCAAGGTCAGGCTGAAATGGCAGTACATCCCTGAGGTCGATCTTGGTATTTTTCAGATCGGCTCTGATGTGGAGTTTGCCAATATCAGCCATTTCGGCCCATGAATTGAAACGCATGGCAGCATATTTTCGAATCACCGACCTATTCGTGACAAGCAGCAGATTTTTAGCTTCCGCATGTTTAGGGTTCATTGTGAATTGGGTAGTAAGCTGCTTTACCTCTACTCCACTGCGTTCTTTGGCTGAGAAAAATGCAATAGTGGATTTTATGTTTTGATCGCTATAGTGGCTCTTGGTGGCTTTCAAGTTGATATCGGTGGCATGCAAATGTTGAAAATCAATGCCATTTAATTTTCTGGGTTTATAGTCAAGATCGAGCTTTACATTGTTGTGTTGCAAATCAATAATTTCAGCATCGGCCGCAAACGGGCTAGGCCGACTATCGGTAGGAATGATATTGTTGGCAACTTGTGCACTTGGTGGGGAGCTGATATTCATTGCAATAGCAATATCGCTGTTACTTAATTCAAACCTTCCCACTTTGGCTCTCAGCGAAGGCAGGTCGAATGATGCATTTCTGAGCTGCGATTTCCCAATATTGAACTGCATATTTTGCTCCCCAGGCTTGTTGATGAATTTGAAATCGATATTCTTGAGCTCAAGTTTATTAGCCGAAACAAATAGTGGAATACTATGCCCAGTGATGCTAGAAGTCACGGTAGCTACTCTTGCTATTTGAAATGCCCCTTTTGAGTTTTCCATCGCCAATTTATCAACCTCAAAGTTGAAATTCTTTAAGTCAACATGATCGGTTTGCAATTCAAGCTTTCCCAGCTTTACATAGAAAAGGTTTCCGCTCAAGCTGTCGTTGAATGAAAAATTTACCTTCTTGAGCATTAATGATCCTAAAGAAATGGACCAAGGTTTAGCAGCAATAATGGTGTCGGCCAATTCGGGCCTTGAGGCTGCGGAAGCAAAGGCGTTGATAAAAAATTGAAAGTTAAAGCTGCTACTATCGATTGCAGGGCGGTAAATGTGTGCCTCTAAACCGTCAATTTCAGCCGATGATATGCGTATTTCTTGTTTTAAGAGGGAAAATAAATTGATACTTGCCTTCAAGCTACGCAAATAAACAAGGGTATCGCGGTTGGTGTCTTCAGCATATAGCTCATCAATGTGAACCGAATTGGGAAAATTGATGGCGACAGCACCTATGGAAATTCGTGTTTTGGTTTTGCCGCTAACGAAAGTTGTAGCCTTTTGAATAACGAAAGTTTGCACCGAAGGCAGCCTTAGCACCAGCGTAGCTCCGATAAGCAACACCAACACCGAAAAGACAAACCAAGCCAGTATTCTTAACAGCAGAAAGAGAATTCGCTTCAAATTACATGTTTATAAGCATATACTAAAAATATATGCCACTGTAGAAGATGCAATGCAATTTCGCTCAAAATGAGTTACTTCTGGCTATTTTTATTTGACCCAAAACAACGCAAAATTTTAGAAGATATATTTTACCTTACTTGCGCCTTTCTCTTCTTCGCTTCAGCTTTTTTTTTGGCTCTAGCATTGCCTCTGGTGTTTTTTCTACGATGGCATTTCCTTGCTCATCAAAGTCTTCCCATACGCCTTCTGGTATGCCCGCATTATACAGCCCCTTCGACTTAAGCTTTCCATTGGTGTGGAAAGATGTAGAAGCCCCATCATACACTCCGTTAATAAAATAGATACTGCGAAAAAGCTGGCCTGTGGGGTAAAATTCTCGTTGTTCGCCTTGCTGAATGCCATCTTTCCATCGTTCAGATTTTTCGAGCGTCCCTGTGTTAAAATTGTAGTATTTCCATTCTCCGTGCATTTTACCGTAGAAATAGCTGCCTTCAGCATTCATTTTGCCAGTGTTGTAGTAAAGTCGCCAAGGCCCTTGTTTTAAAGTATCTTTTACGCTATGGCACCCTTCAGATTTGGTTTTTCCATTGGAGTAATAGGTGGTTTTGAATTGGGCATGGGCTTGGTAGGCATACATTGTGCCAAAAAATAAAAGCAGGGCACTGCGAGAATAAAAGCTGTTAGCTAAGGGAAAGCCAATCTTCAAGACGGCTGTTTTTAAATTTATAATGTTGCCAAAGCGTTTACTTGTATTCTTTGCGAAAGAGAATAGCCATCGGGTTCGATATTTTTGAGACGTATTGTATTTACAAATCATATTTGAATATAGAATCAAGGTCGGAAATTTCATTTACCATGCAATTAAGATCTTTAACAAGCCCGTTTTGGTGATTTTACAAGCCTCTTACTCTTTTGTCTTTTGGAAATTTCACCGCATATTTCAGTATCAATTTTTTAGATTCGGTCGCACCAAGATTAAGCTTCCATTCTAGTTTGCCTGATTCTCTTTGCCAATCGGCATTGGTTTCATTGGCATATTCTACTTCGATCTGTGCATCGCTTGATACTGGAATTTGATCTTGTAACACCAGATTTACTGCTTCTTTGTTATTGTTTTTTAGCGTTATCAAATAACCATATTCCTGTTTCGAGTTCGACCCTATAAATTTGCGGGAGGCAAAGTCGGTGATCAAAGTTCGGGTTACAACTATATTTTTGTCGGTAAATAAAGGAATTTTGAGGGTATCGCCTGTGGCAGTAGGATCGATGTAAGAGGTGCCCACAAAGGCATTTTCGACAAATACTGATGTTTGCGAAGGTATTAAATTCAGATTTTCCCACTCAGGAATATACGCAGTCACAAAAACGTCAGACTGTATTTTAGGCACTGCTATGTATTTGTATTCTGCATTTACGGAAACTGATTTCAATTCAAAAGTATGAGATATGGAGTCGGTCGGAAAATTTACTGGACTGTTAAGTGAATATTCCAAAATTGAACCCGAGAAATAGTTTACATTTTGCACATTTGAAAAATCGGCACTGACTTCCACAGCCATTTCTTCTGATCGTGCAGCTGCGGACAATTTCATATCCTTGTATATTACTTTTCTTGGGTTGTCAAATTCCAAACGCCAATCGGGCAAATAGGGGAGGTTGGAAATAGAATTGGGCTGCGATGTGCTGAACGACAATTTGATATGATTCCAATCTTGCCCTGTATTTTGGAAGGCCGAAGCTTTGTACACTAAAGCAAGGGGCTCAGTTACAGATTTTATTTTCCAATCGAAAGAAGGCTGCCAGCCCGCATTGTAGGTGATGAAGCTTATGTCAAACACTGCCGGAACTTTGGCGTTGGCATTTATTGTAGCCACCAGTTCGCCACTAAGTTTATTTCTGTCATTTTGCAGCGGCAATACTTTAGCTCTGAGCCGGGAATACTTTTCCTGCAACTTTTCACTTTTTTTTGTAGCTCTATGAATCAAATTTTTAATCTGCGGGAATCTTTCTCTGTAGAAATCGGCAATATCTTCTAGTTCAAGGGCTTTCACCCCCGTGTTTTCGCCTTTAATAATCATATTACTCAAAATCAATTTTTCCTCAAGATGCAAGCCTTCTATATGGTTTTTGATTGAATCCAGCTCGTTTTGCACATGGCTTATGCTGTCTTCCAATGCCGACAATTCTCTCGATTTTGCAGGCAAACGGCTGGTATTGTTTCTAAAAGCGATCTCCTGAATGGAAATATCGCCTTTAGGTTTTAGCTGAATGGCATCTTGGGCAAGGTTATTGGGCAGCCCCACCAACACAATTTTATTTTGTCCCGCTTCCACTTCAAATCTGGCTTCGGCATGCACAGAGGCCTGATTGAGATAGAGCGTTGCAGATTTGATCTCTGGTTTTATGCGCTTTTCATGTTGGGCATGAGAAATGTTAATAACTCCTAGAAAGATAATGGTGGTCAAGCTTTTCATAGATTGGATTTTAAATAATTTATAATATGTGTTCTTCTCCTTTTTAAATTTTATCACATATTGTTATTAAATAATTGAAAAGATACATATTAGTTTAATAATCTTTTATCAACACAAGAGAAGGGATGTTTAATTTATCGCAAAGTTGTCCTTTCATCTCAAGAGATAATTTTCTTTTTCTATTTAGAATTTCACTTGCACGGCTTTTTGATCCAATTACATTTGCCAAATCTGTTTGTGAATATCTTATTTGTTCCATACGGTATTTTATGGCATTTATTGGATTGGGTAAACCGAAAGGAAAATGTGTTTTTTCATATCGGTCTATTCACATGCCTGTCACTACCAGTTCCTTTCCTTCTTTAATATTTCCTACTTCGTCAAAAATAAATTCAAGCCTTTCTAAAGCTATTTACTAATCTTGCTCAGATTTAATTGGTTTTACATGCCTATTTATTCAAATTTTTGAGACAATTATTTCAAATCATGGAAGCCAAGGTCAGCATAATTTTTACCTTTCAATTTTCACCTTTAATTCGAAATCTTCCATCTCAAACGTAGCGCCATCTGAAATAATATTTTCCAATGTCAAAATAGTAGACTGCGTTTCTACACATATATATTCCTTGTTGGCAAGCAAAGCAGAATCTATTAATTCATCCTTCTTTTCAACTACTATTTTGATTTTATCAGTCACCTCAAATCCATTGTCTTTTCTGAAATTTTGTACACGATTTACAAAGTCTCTGGCTATGCCTTCTTTTTTCAAATCTTCAGTAATTTGAATGTCTAGTGCTACAGTGATCTGGCCATCTGTGGCCACAGCCCAGCCCGGAATATCTTCCGTTGCTATTAGCAAATCGGCAGCAGAGAGTGAAATTAAAGTATCACTTACCGCAAAATCTAGTGGAATTCCCTTTTCGATGGCTGCTATTTCTTCTTGTGTGAGTTCGGCTATTCTGGCCGATATATCTTTCAGATATTTGCCGTAGGCCTTGCCTAAAGTCTGGAAGTTTGGTTTGGCTTTCTTCTTCAAAATCCCAACTGTATCTTCCAAATATTCTACCGCTTTCACGTTCACCTCATTCATTATCAAATCGGCAACGGCAGCGATTTGCGTTTTTGTGTTTGCGTTTAAAACGGGCACCAATACCTTCTGCAAAGGCAAACGAACTCTCAAATTATGGTTTTTGCGGATAGAATGCACCAAAGAAGTGATTCTTTGAGCCAACTCCATTTTCTCTTCTAAGTCCTTATTAATCAATGTATTATTGGCTGTGGGAAATGAGGTAAGGTGGACTGAACTTACCCCAGACTCCTCTCCGGCTGAGAGGGGAGATAGAGCTCTGAAAATTTCTTCTGTATAAAATGGAGCCACTGGTGCAGATAGTTGGCAAACTGTAATCAAACAAGTATATAAAGTATCGTAAGCCGCCTTTTTATCATCGTTTAATTCTCCTTTCCAGAAACGTTTGCGATTTAAACGAACATACCAATTGCTCAAATCATCACAAACAAAATCGGTAATGGCTCGTGTAGCTTGTGTTGGCTCGTATTTTTCGTACGCATTTCCAACAACCGATAGTAGTGAGTTCAACTTAGATAAGATCCATTTGTCTGCTTGGGTTAAACATTCCAAATTTTGAAAGCTTGGATTGTTTGCTTCTATCAACTTAGCTGAATAACTATCTAAGTTAGAATAGATGGCAAAGAAATTGTAGGTATTGTGAAGTGTACCAAAGAATTTTCGTTGGGTATCGCCAATACCGTCTATATCAAATTTCAAATTGTCCCAAGGGTTCGAATTCGAAATCATGTACCAACGGGTGGCATCAGGCCCATATTTTTGTAATGTTTCAAACGGATTTATCACATTACCTTTCCTTTTCGACATTTTTTCCCCATTCTTATCTAATACAAGCCCTGTAGAAACTACATTTTTATAGGCGATGCTGTCAAAAAGCATTACAGACAATGCATGCAGGGTAAAAAACCAACCACGGGTTTGGTCAACACCTTCTGAAATGAAATCGGCAGGAAAAGCCACTTTATCTCCCTCGCCAAATGGTAATTTTTGGTCGTTGCCCATATAATGCCATTGCGCATATGGCATAGCTCCAGAGTCAAACCACACATCTATTAAGTCGGGTTGACGGGTCATTTTTTGACCTGAATCGGAAACTAAAATGATGTTGTCGACATACGGCCGGTGGAGGTCGAATTTGTAATTGGGCAATATTTTTTTTATCTTTGCATCTGATAAACCTGCACCCAGATTGATTTGACTAAATGTAGAGTCTGTTTGCGTAGCGGTGGATGTAGCACCAACCTTGCCACTTGCATCAGGTTTATTTTTTATCCAACCAGTCAAAAGCCATATTTCTTCGTTTCCGTACTTGTTTTTTGAAAGTACAGCCTCAAATTCATCCTTGACAATATGAACCGTTTGCTTGTTTTCTACAACCCTCTCTATGTTTCCTTCAATAATTACTTCAATCATTTTAAGGGCTACATCCAAACCATTTTCGCCTTCGGAAAACCTTTTCGCAATAATATGAGATAAGCCCGATCCACCTTTAAATTCATTGTTGGGGTTTCCTTCTAAACCATAAACAAACCCAATTTCTCCTAAATCTTCCCTGTGAATAGCGTGTTTGATTTCTGTTTTCTCAAATATCACTTTTTTAAAGCTTTTAATAGCTTTATGATATTTGGCTTGCAATGAAATGTATTTTATAAAATCATTATCTTTAATTACTCCTGCATTTATGCTTTCATCAATCGCAAGAAATAATTCTTCGACACTGCCAATACACTTTATCTCCTTTTCATCTTCGCTCACCCAAATTGGCAAAGGGGTGCCCCAATAACGGGAACGGCTCAAATTCCAATCCACTAGGTTTTCAAGCCAATTGCCAAACCTGCCGGTGCCTGTGCTTTCTGGTTTCCAGTTTATGGTCTTGTTGAGTTCTACCATTCGGTCTTTGTAAGCAGTAGTTTTGATAAACCAACTATCGAGCGGATAATACAAAACGGGCTTATCGGTGCGCCAGCAATGCGGGTAGCTGTGTTCGTATTTTTCTACTTTGAAAGCCTTGTTTTCTGTTTTTAATTTGATTGAAATGAGAACATCAGTCGATTTGTAATTAGGGTTTGTCTCGTCTTTGTCTTCATAATTTTTTACATACATCAAAGCATAATCAGAAACTTCCTTCACAAAACGCCCTTTTTTATCAACCAAAGGCATTTCTTTTCCATTTTCGTCCAATACAGTTATAGATGGGATACCTGCTTGTTTGGCAACTCTTGCATCATCGGCACCAAAAGTAGGCGCAATATGCACCACCCCAGTTCCGTCTTCGGTAGAAACAAAATCGCCTGCGATCACTCGAAAAGCTGCCCCCCAGCCCCCGAAGGGGGAGTTTTGGTCGCTTTTTAGATCATAAATTAAAATGTCTTTTCTTTGGAGGTACGCTTTATGCTCCTCCTTCGGGGCTTGGGGGGCTGGGCTTGGCATCAGTTGCTCATACTCTACCCCTATCAAATCTTTTCCTTTATACTCTTCCAGCAGCAGGTAAGGAATTACTTTATCTCCAGCATTGTAGCTGTCAAGGGGAATCTCGGCTGATTTTGGGTGGAAATACTTCTCTAACAAATCCTTTGCCAATAGCACCACTACAGGCAGGAAAGTATATGGATTGTAAGTTTTTACTTTTACATAAGTGATGTTTTCGCCTACGGCCAAGGCAGCATTGGAAGGCAAAGTCCAAGGCGTAGTAGTCCATGCTAGTATGTACACACTGCTCCAGTGAATATTGGTGGCAATGTCGGTTACTTCTGGGTCATTGATCGATTTTAGCAATTCTCTATGAGAAAACGCCTTTGATGCACCACTTAAGTTTGCAAATAATTTTTCAGATTTCACATTGCGTTTCACCTTAAATTGAGCTACAATCGAGGTATCTTTCACCATTTTGTAGCAGCCTGGTTGGTTTAGCTCGTGCGAACTGAGCCCGGTGCCTGCAGCAGGCGAATAAGGCTGAATCGTAAAGCCTTTGTACAATAAATCTTTCTTGTAAAGCTCCTTGAGCAAAAACCAGCAACTTTCGATGTAGCTGTTTTCGTAGGTTATATACGGATTGTCGAGGTCAACCCAATAGCCCATTTTTACTGTCAGTTCGTCCCATTCGGCTTTAAAGCGCATCACCGTTTCACGGCATTTTTGATTATACTGCTCTACTGTTACTATTTTGCCGATGTCATCTTTGGTGAATTTAATGCCTAGTTCTTCGCCTATTTCCTTTTCCACTTGCAATTCTACGGGCAGGCCGTGGGTGTCCCAACCTCCTTTGCGATTCACCTGAAAGCCTTGCATGGTTTTGTAGCGGCAAAAAATATCTTTGATCGTTCGAGCCATCACGTGGTGAATACCAGGTGTACCATTGGCAGAGGGCGGTCCTTCATAAAACACAAACGCACCTTGGGGGCTTTCTTTTGCAATCGATTGCTCGAAGATTTGGTTTTCCTTCCAGAAATTCAAGATTCTTGCAGCTATTTCAGGGTAATTGGCAGATTTGTACTCGGGGTATTTCAAGGCTTTAACTATTTATATGGTAGGAATGAGCATGCAAAATTAAGCAATTATGGCGAATTGAGTATTTTGAATTGACAATGTAGCAGGGCCATAAAAAAACCCCACTACTTATTTGCAGTGAGGTTTTTTAGTTAATGTCAAACAATATAATTTGACCTCAATTCCTAGCGTAAGCTTATGAAATTAACACCTGTAGATGTTTTTGGAGGAGCAGCAGCAAAATTTACACCTGTAGATGTTTTTGGAGGAGCAGCAGCAAAGTTTACACCTGTAGATGTTTTAGGAGGAGCAGCAGCAAAATTTACACCTGTAGATGTTTTTGGAGGAGCAGCAGCAAAGTTTACACCTGT
>Ga0163144_10004256_pt1 | contig 32287 bp, 39 predicted proteins | sample OliLak19BULKMAT1_FD_123175 | JGI IMG/M metagenome (GOLD analysis project Ga0163144, IMG submission 123175) | Freshwater microbial mat bacterial communities from Lake Vanda, McMurdo Dry Valleys, Antarctica - Oligotrophic Lake LV.19.BULKMAT1 | ecosystem: Environmental > Aquatic > Freshwater >... | reverse complement strand
GATTTCTAACCCTGGTAAGGTTCTTCGTTTACCATCGAATTAAACCACATAATCCACTGCTTGTGCAAGTCCCCGTCTATTCCTTTGAGTTTTAGCCTTGCGGCCGTACTTCCCAGGCGCTTCTCTTAACGCGTTAGCTTAGCCACTCAGAGGGTCGATACTCCGAATAGCGAGAGAAGATCGTTTAGGGCGTGGACTACTGGGGTATCTAATCCCATTCGCTACCCACGCTTTCGTGCTTTAGTGTCAAATATGCGCCAGTGTACTGCCTTCGCTTTTGGTGTTCCCCATGATATCAACGGATTTCACTCCTACACCATGAGTTCCGTACACCTCTCGCACTTTCAAGTTCTGCCGTTTCCCCCGCGGATCCCTGGTTAAGCCAGGGGTTTTGACAGAAGACTAACAGAACAACCTACGCACCCTTTACGCCCAATAATTCCGGATAACGCTCGAGGCTCTCGTATTACCGCTCCTGCTGGCACGAGATTAGGAGCCTCTTATTCATTAGGTAACGTCAATAAACTTCCTCCCTAATAAAAGATCTTTACGTCCCAGAGGGACTTCATCAATCACGCGGCGTCGCTCCATCAGACTTTCGTCCATTGTGGAAGTTTCTTGACTGCAGCCACCCGTAGGTGTATGGTCCGTGTCTCAGTACCATCGGTGGGGGTCAGCCTCTCAGCTCCCCTAGACGTCATAGCCTTGGTAGGCCATTACCCTACCAACTAGCTGATATCGCACAGGCCTTTCCTCTAGCGTTAAAACTTTACTCGCTGAAATTATCTTTGAGACCATCGTGTATTAGTCCGGATTTCTCCGGATTATTCACGACTAGAGGGGAAGTTCCTGCGTATTACTACCTCGTTCGCCACTAATTTTTTACGACCTTTGACTTGATATAATCTCATCTCCGATTTTAAAAAATCCGTTCGACTTGCATGCCTTATCCACGCCGCCAGCGTTCATCCTGAGCTAGGATCAAACTCTAACTAAAAGTTAAGAACGAAACAAAACAAAAAACAGTTCTTTGAATACTTTATTCATCTAACTTACTTTTCGAGTTTCTCTTTCGTTAGAGTTCAACCTTCGCTCTAAAAATTATTTATGAAACAAACTTTGAGACTTGCTTCCCCCAATTTTATTCGGGGGGTTCCCAATCTACCTCGCCCGTATTTATGGATACAAGCGAGGCTATTTAAATGTCAAAAATCATTCTTGTTCGCCATCCGTAGCTTTGCGCAAAGGATGGAAACAAAAACGCCATACCCAAAAAGGATAGACGTGCTGCAAGGAAGTATATATGAATAAAAAATGTAAGTCAACCCCGTCACTCGCGAGCGACCGGATCCTACTAGGACAACAAAAAATACCCTGTTTAAAAGGGTATTTTTTGTATAATTTCTATTTCTTGACCTTCTTGGCTTTCTTCTTCTCTTTTCTATGTCCGTCTCCTTTTGCCATATTTTATATTTCAAGATAGCTCGGAGCTGTAGTCGAAATAAAGCTCCCCGCCACCTCCGCTTAACTAATAATCTACTTAATGTTGGTGTTCGGATTTAATACAGCGCTCAGGCATATATTCAACTCAGGAGTCTCTGTCCATCCGCATTGTCCACTTGCCTGACGCTCACACTTCGCTTCATTGTAACACGCATACTCTTCTTTGAATTCACAAGTCGTTACAACATTTGGATCAGTAGAACAAATCTGACTACTGCATCCTCCAACATAACATCCTCCAGTACCTACATTTCTAGTAGGCTTTGGACTCTGTCCTGTTGTACTTTCTTCTACGAACAATTCACCTGTGACTTCATTTCTACACTGACGAGGATAACTTTCCATCACAGAATACCCTGCGTCCACACAATCTTCAAAATTAGCAACTACCGGTGCTTCTTGTACTTGATTACTTTTAATAAGCCAGAACCCAACTCCGGATAAAATAGCGATAGTGACCAGTGACCAAATAATTGATTTATTCATAATATTTATTATACCACAATTTTAATTTGGAATATCCTCATCTTTGTTCAAATCCGAAATCTGTAGAGGGCTCAGGGTTGCAGGCGGTGTCATGTCTATAGGGCCGAATTGCTTTTCATAATTTTCTACTTGTTTAAGCATCCAAGTCGCTATGCTCTTGGTGACCTGTGGAGTACTGGCAAAGGAATCTAAGTTATTCCCAGAAGTTAAAGCGAAATAAAAAATCCCTTGACCATAGGAGCCTATCGCTCCGTCAATAAATTTCTTCGGCAATTGGTTCATGTTTACTTTTGTTGGATCAATCATATCTACTATTGTAGCATTAAATTATTTTAAAAGGTCTAGAGTTTCATCAATACGAATCTGCTCCACAAAGTCCGGTACGTGAGAGACCAATATCATTGCACCTTCGTACTGGTCCAAGGCTTTCGCTATTATTGGTAAGTGCCTAAAATTTATATGATTCGTCGGCTCATCAAGTATCAATAAACCTGGACGCTCTAGCACCAGACGAGCAAATGCCACCAGTCCCTTCTGCCCTTCTGACAGGCTACCTATCTTGGTATTAATGACATCCTCGGTTATGAGGAAGCTTGCAGCCACGCTTCGCATATATTGCTCGTCAATTTTCCCAGTAACTTCTTTTAATACTTTAGCCAGAGACTCACGCACTGTATCTTCAAAATTAAGAGTCGAGAAATCCTGTCGGTAATACCCAACCCTTATGCCTGAGGCAATATTGGCACCCTTGGCCTCACCCTTGGCTAAAGACTCAAGTAATGTACTCTTGCCTATTCCATTCGGACCCGAGAGCAGAAGGTGCATTCTTTTCTTCATAGAAATATTTATCTTTTTGTTTACTATCTTGTGAGTCTTGGGATCCATTATGCTAAGAGCTGTGATATTTACAATTTCACCCATTAGCTCCGGCTGAGACGGAATAGTAAACGGCCTAATTGTTTTGTCTTCTTTACGCACGTCTACTATTTCTTCCTCTAGTTCGTCCGCCTTCTCGCGCATGCGCTTGGCCACCAGACGCAACTGTCCCCCTTTGTGAGCAAAGACATTGGCCTGGTCTTTTTTGGCCTGAATTTCTTTAGCTAACTGCGCGTTCTTCATATTTTCTTTTTCCACTCGTGCGGTTATCTCCTTTAGAACATTATTATAGTTACCGGTATACTGCTCAACCTTGCGAGTGTAAATATCTAAATACAGAACACCATTACTAAAAGCATTTAAAAATTCTGAGTCGTGGGAGATGACGATAACTGTCTTTTTGTAGTTGATTAAAAACTCTGTAAGGTGCGCAATACCAGCCTTATCTAAGTTGTTCGTCGGCTCATCCAGGAGCAATATATCTGGCTCAGTTATGAGCGCGGATGCAAGCAAGAGCCTGGCTTGTTGTCCGCCAGAAAATGACCTAATCGTTCGGCCATGGACCTTTGTGTGACCTTTCAGATTTACTACTTCTAAAACATCATCTATTTTTGGATCTATGTCATATACTTTCTTCTCTGAGACATTGGCAAAACATTTTTCAAAGAATTCTCTGACGGAGAGATCTAGCTCATCGCGCGGTATAACCTGTCTAGACAGCGCAATGCTGGTGTTCTGTGCCAAGTGTACCTGTCCGTCTTCTGGCACGCGGTCTTTGGTGATCAAAGAAAATATAGTACTCTTGCCGGCACCGTTCTGCCCGACGATGGTAACTTTCATCCCGCGACGCACAGTAAAGTCCACATCTTCCAGGATGGGCTTGTTGTGGCCATATTCAAATGAGACTTTTTCAAATCTTATAACTGTTTCACCAGCTGCCATATAATATTCTACTTTACATTAATTTCTAAAAAATAGCTAAAATTCGCGCTGCTAAATTTTTACAGCAGTCTGGGGATTTTTTCCGAGGACTCTGTAAAAATTTAGCAGCGTGAATTTCTAATTAAACATGCTAAGATGGACAAATGAACACAAACGAAAAACCCCAATACCCTATGCGAATCAACAAATACCTAGCCCTACAAAAACACTCCACCCGGCGTGGCGCTGACGAGATTATAGAGAAAGGCCAGGTCTTCATCAACGGCAAGCTCGCAGTCCTAGGTGACAAAGTCAATGAGAAAGACAACGTCGAAGTCAGGTTCCGAGGCAAGCTCAAACCCCGACTATACTATGCCTACAACAAACCACGAGGAATAATAACCCACTCCGCCGGTGAAGGTGAAAAAGAAATAGAAGACGTATTCCCTATTAAGGACGTCTTCCCTGTGGGACGACTCGACAAGGATTCCCATGGACTCATAATACTCACCAACGACGGACGCATCACCGAAAGACTTCTGGGCCCTGACTACGAACACTCTAAGGTGTATGTGGTGAAGACCAAGAACCCTCTAAGGTCGAGCTTCAAGCAAAATATGGAAAAGGGTGTAAAGATAGAAAAAGACAAAACCAAACCCTGCAAGGTCGCCATAATGAGCGAGAGGCTTTTCAAAGTCACCTTGACCGAAGGCAAAAAGCACCAAATCAGGAGGATGTGCTCTGCGCTTTTCCAAGAAGTTGAAGACCTAAAAAGAGTCCAGATCATGAACATAGAGCTTGGGAAAATTCCTTCAGGTGGCTACCGCGAGATAAAAGGAGAAGAGCTCGAGAGATTTTTAACATCTCTCGAGCTCTTCTAGTCACAATCTTATTTTATTTTTATTATTGCATCTTCTCTGCGTCGGCCTGAGACATAAACTTGAACATGTTCCCTCCGCATACGGAGCAGGTACCCTTAGCAGAATATCTGCCTTTATCGTTTTTAGAAACGACAGGATTAACCATATCCCGCATGGTTGGCTTATTATCAGTTCGACACTTCATACACAAAGCTTTAAGTGGTTGCATAGTTTTATAAATTATACGATTAATGTTAATACCTTTCCATTATACCATATTTAAACTTGCGATGATAGACCAGACAACTAAAAACAGATTTCCCCACCACAAAACAAAAGATAAAACAAAGCTCGCAAATATTTTTCTCTGCCAGCTATCCGGCAGTAATTCCCTCTCTTTGCCCTCTCTCTCCTTCTTTAGTAGAAATGGACTGACACTAAATGACAAGAAAATTCCATTCAAAATCATAATGGGTATAGAAATAATTTGCACCAAAAATATTCCCTCTATACTAGCATCTCTATAGAAAATAAATCCGCCCGCTGTGGCCAGGAATATTCCAAGCCAGATCAGGGGCTTGGTAACCTTGTGTGTCCGGGTGGTTGCTTCGTTCCAATAAGGTGACTTGCGACCGAGAAATCCATGTAAATCTATGACAGTCACCGCACCTAGCCCCACCACAAATCCCGCCAACAGCATAAAGAGCCCCACCAAATCCAGTAAAAATATATTCATGTAACATTATTATACACTACTTAGAACCTTAGAATCTCCTACTATCATATGCCCAGTGGAGCAGTGCCTGTCTTTGCCTCCGACGGCAGGCCATGTCTCCCGTCCGGCAATTATTTCTAATCTGCGCCACATGACGCACCATAGCCCGCCATCTCTTTATCTGCCTGGAGTCCTCTGCTCTAATACGACGCCCCATATAATAACGACAATACCACTGGAACCACCCCCTCGGATCATCTTTAAATATCCAGCCCTTCTTCTGCCACACCGACAGGGGCTGGCTGGCATTTATTTTAAAATAATTAATTTCGTAATTGTGTTTTTCTCTATCAAGCTTGGCGCGCACAAACCAATCTTTAGGAAATTCCGCTTTGCAATCATTTAAATACTTTCCGCCGAATACTCCCAGCCTTAACATCTCTTTGGGTGTTAAATCAGGCTTAAACATGGGGTCGAATTCATTGCCGGGCACTTCGGTGCGCTCGTACACATAACCCTTTTGCATTTTGTCGTTAACCCTGACCTTGAATTTTGTTTTCATAATTTACCTCCAACTAAAACCTCGTCCAAAATGCCCCCAAGTACAAGTATCAGCGTATTTCACTTCTTCTAATTTTAAATAATTTCTTATACCCTTGGGGCTCAAGTCATATCCTTCTACTTTCTCTTCTAATCCATCCACAATAGCCACCGCCATAACTGGATAGGGCTTGCCTATGGCATACGCAAGCTTTACAAATACTTCTTGAGCGTTTTTTGCCTCGAGCAGATCCACCGCAATCCTACGCGCCATGTACGCCCCCGAGCGATCTACTTTAGTATAATCCTTCCCAGAAAAGGACCCTCCACCTATCGGAACCTCTGGGCCGTAATTGTCTATAATTAATTTTCTCCCTGAAAGTCCGGTATCTGCATCAAATCCTCCTTGACTCCACTCTCCTGCTGGATTGATTAGATAATCCCTGGCAGGTAGTATCTCCTGCACAAGTTTCAGCAACTCTTCACTTTTTGTGTTTTGAAAACTCGCAACCACAGTCAAAACTTCTCCCCCTTCGAGCGTCACTTGAGTCTTGCCGTCGTACGGATAAACTTTATAAATTTCTTCACATAGATCACGAGCCAGCACGTATTCAAGTGGTAAATATTCTTTAGTTTCTCTTGTGGCATAGCCTTTCATTATTCCCTGATCTCCTGCTCCACCTGTATCTACGCCTTGGGCTATCTCTCTACTCTGTGCGACGATATTTGAAATTATTTTATACTCAACGCCAACAATACCTTTAACAATTTTTTCAATATCTGGCTGGGCGACTGAGGTCACCTCACCATTTATGGTAATTAAATTATGCCCACCCATAACTTCTACAGCCACCCGGCTATGCATGTCTTCTGATAAGTACGCATCTAAAATACTATCTGCAATAAAGTCGCAGATCTTGTCTGGATGCTTGGGACTCACGAATTCTGCTGTTTTAATCATATAATGAAATTTACTTCAAATAACTATCAAAGTATACCGCGTGGCAAGTGTAGCCCCCAGGGTTCTTCACCAAATAATCCTGATGATACTCCTCCGCCAAGAAGAACTTTTTGAAAGGTTCAATCGTAGTGACGACTGGATCTTTCCACCTCTTGGAATCATTTACTATTTTTATAAATTCCTCTGCCTCCTTTTTCTCTTCTTCGTTTTGATAAAATATCGCAGAGCGGTAGGAAGTGCCCCTGTCATTACCCTGCTGATTTAGAGTTGTTGGGTTATGAATTTGAAAGAAGAAGTCGAGCAGCTTTTTATAGGAAGTCTTCTCGCTGTCGTACTCTATTTCAACAGCTTCCGCATGGCCAGGATGGTTGTGGTATGTCGGATTGTCATTTTCACCTCCCGTATAGCCCACCCGCGTTTCTACCACACCCGGCTGTGAGCGGATCAGGTCCTGTAGCCCCCAGAAACACCCACCAGCGAGCACAATTTTCTTATTGGCTTTTTTGTTTTGGTTTTGCACTGTAATTGCGCAATCCTATTTCAACGGATTTTCACCCCTGATAACTCTAATCAAGAACAAGATAACCGCAATAACGAGCAGTATATGGATAAAGCCACCCAAAACCTGGAATCCCAAGAACCCAAGCAACCACAAAACAACTAGAATTATCGCAATATTTGTAAGCATAATATTTTTAAAACAATTAACTACTAATGCGTCTATTACTACACTTATTTATTATACACTATTTTGTAATGTAATCCCAGGAACAAACAAGCCAAATTCCCAACAAAAAACCACCGATGGAATATCCATAAGTGGCGTGATACTCTCGAGCCGGGCGCCCGTTTGCGCCCGGCTCGGATGCGACCTGCTAGTTCAGGCTGGCATCAGGTCGCGCTGATCCATCAACCAGCGGCATCAGAATTCCAAAAGGATGGACATCCTGGTCGTCCTGGTCGTCCTCGTCGCTCTTCTTGATACCGACAACCCGGTATCCCCGCCGGACCCGCAATCTATAGTACTGCTCCGCCTCCGGCCAGCAGAGCATCAGGAAAAGGTTCATGGATAGTGATACTAATTCGAGTCTTTTCTCAATCTTGGTGAGCAAAGCTGTCTGCTCATTGAACTTGAGAAGTGACGCAGCACAAACCTCGGGTCTTTGCCCCACTACTTGAGTGTCGTAGTGATCCGTCAGTAACTGAAAGATATCTCTACGTATCGCTTTTGCCACATCCGTCTGGCGCAAGCAGATAATGTGTAACCTTACCATGTCATCGGACATGGTCCCCAGCAACACCTCCCCCTCCTCTGCCACGTCGAGGAGGTCCGGATCTTCCACCGGAATCTCCGTCGCCCTGATGGCGGCGAATATGTCAAAGCCGTTTTCGTTTTCGTGCGACATTTTTGCTCCCTGTTGCAGTCAATCTCTGTCCATTACGGAATTGCAAAGAACAGAGTACTAATCAATATATTACATACCATTACAGATTTGTCAACTTTCTAATTCCTAAACAGCCTATACACGACCCCAGCGCTGTCGTCCGTAATGTAGGCAGTACCTCCAGGGAAAACCTTTATATCCACAGGTCGGCCGGTTTTCTTGCCGTCTTTGTCAAGCCAGCCAGTAATGAAGTCCTCGATGCCCAAATATTCACCCTTAGCGTTCATTTTAATTCTCGCAATTTTGTATCCTGTGGGAGTCGAGCGATTCCAAGACCCATGATACGCCACCAACAAGTTGTACCAATACTCTTCTGCCCAGCCTTCCTCAGGGATAAACGCAAGCCCAAGTGGCGCTGAGTGGGCAGGCAGATCTACAAATGAAGCTGTTTCAAAGGGCGCCATGCATGGGTTCCTAATATATGTTTTCTTATCGAATTTCGTATCGTGAATATTCTGCCCATAGCACACAGGCCAGCCATAATTCTTGTCTTTATTTATTATATTTATTTCATCTGGAGGCAGGTCGTCCCCTAAGCCGTCTCGGCCCATCTCGGTGGCGTAGACTCTGCCGTCCGCCGGGCTTAAGGTCATGAATGTTGCATTGCGGAGACCTTTGGCGTAAATTGCTTTTACTCCGGTCTTGATGTTGTAGGACAACACGCTCGCATGGTCCGAATCTTTCTCTTCGCAGACATCGCAAGTTGACCCCACCGAGACCAATAGTGTGGCTTGCTCTGGGTAAGGCAAGAAAACAAGTGAACGAGTAAAGTGCCTATCGGTCAAAGACGCCGCAATATCCATAAGCTTCTCTGGTGCGCCGAGCGCAGGAGCGTCTGCATCGTAGAGATAACGCGAAAGCTTGTCAGACTCGGCCACATACAAGTAACATTTGTCTTCGGCCTCGCAATTCATGGCCATGCCATGAGGCTTCTTTAGTCCGCTTGCTAGCACCTTAGACCCCTCGGCAATGTTATCAAAGTTGGCATCAATCAAAGCCACAATCTCACCTTCACTTGTCTGACTCACCAGCACCCGACCCTTCGGGTCCATTTCAATGACTCGTGCACCCGGTAGGCCACTCGCAAATATATTTAAACCAAATCCTGGAGGCAGAGTAAACCCGGCCAAACTCTCACGTGGACTGCCTTGGCTTAGAGTGTTTTCCACCGATGCCCTGCCAGGCACGTTAATAACCCCAATATTTTTTTCAAATAAATACCAGCCTACAAAAAGCAACAAAATTATTACAAAAACAACCTTAATAGTTTTAGACATATGAAAATTATACCACGAAAGAAAAACCACCCGACTAAATGAATAGTGAGTGGTTTTTCTTTCAAGAACCTTGCGGTATTACGCGCGAGATACTTGAGTTGCAGCTGGACCTTTGTCAGTATCGATTACTTGAAAAGAGACGGTATCGCCTACTTTTAGTTCATCAAACATAACACCAACTAGCTCTTTTGAGTGAAAGAATAGATCCTTTACTTCGCCTTCGCGAGAAATGAATCCAAATCCTTTGTCAGTAAGAGTCTTGATTGTTCCTGTCATCATATGATTATATTTTTATTATTTACTCGAAACCTCGACTTTTGTTTCTGTGCCTAAGCACTCATCCAATATACCATATATACTCCAAGAAAGCTAGCTACCTTTACAAATATTATCGAGCAAGGACAGATCTGTGGCAGTAACCTCTGTGCTTGAACCTTCATTATAGCTATACATTATGGCCTTTCGGTCTTCTACGTGAGGTAAACCTAAGGCATGCCCAAGCTCGTGCGCTAAAACCCTAACTAGTTTATCCTCACTACTAAATTCATATATATCTATCTCTCTGTTCCAACCGTCAGTAGAATACACCCCTTCGTCAAATGTCTCCCCGCGTGCGGTATTAACATCATTGTATTTCTCAACAGACAAATTGAGTATTCCCGCTAATCTGTTGATAGAACGCACCAGAGAATTCACCTCATCAGCTTGTTTATTTAAATCACTTTGCACTTTTTCCAATCCCTGCCACTGCGCTTCAAGCCCCAGTCGGTCTTTTTCTAGCTGGCTATACTGCTCCACTCCAGCTCCCCCCTGTCTGTTGAAATTCCTAACACGCGCCTCATAAGCCCCTTTCTTTTGATTGAAAGCTTTTATCTCTTGGTCAAATACTGCCTTGTCCTCCTCATAGCTTAACCGCAGATCATCAAATATTTTCCTCAGCTGGTCATAAGACTCTCTGTTGTCTTTCAGCTCTCCGCCAATGTTGTCGAGCCTTGTAGTGGCTTCTTGTCTGTAGTCATAGATCAAATTAATTTTCAAATCTCGCGGTCGGCCTTGACTCACATGGACAAACAACTCCTTGCCATATGGAACCTCCCAGGACGCCTCTGCTTTTTTTATGGCATTCAAGAAAGATTCTTCTGAGATGTTGAACCTATTATCAAATCTACTAATTGTATACTGTATCGGCTCCTCGCACACAGACTTTTCAAAAATACCCACAAAGAAAGACCCCCAAGCAGGTATAATTTCTTGACGTATTGGCTCTCTAAAAACATAAGCCAAAGTCGCCAACAGCACTAAGGCTATTAAGTTTTTCAAAAAGTTTTTCAAAATAAATCTATGCTTAGTCTATCATCGCTGTGATTCGTTTTGATATTTTTTTAAATTCAACCCCTAAAGCAGGAGGAAGTTCCTCCACCAACGGCACTAACATGGCAAGGATTTCATCATCTAAGCGTGGCAAAGTATCAAAACCATAACCCGCTGTTGCAAGATCAGAACCAAGATTCGCCTGTTGCTCCACAGAAAGTTGTTCTAAAACTAGCGCAAGTTCAGGTTTCTTAACTCTAATTTTCTCTAAAACATCAGACCCAATTCTCCCGCCTGATTCTGCTTTGTCTTCACTACCCTCACTTCTTCCAAGAGAACCTATCTTTATTCCTTCCATATTGTTTATAATTAAAATGTTAAATTTCTATTTTTCTTCTATTTTATATCTATCTAGCACTGCTTCAAACATGAGCGGCGCCACGATTGTTGCGTCAGATTCTATCACAAACATAGGAGTATCCTTGGTCAATTTATCCCAAGTTATCTTTTCGTTCGGCGTTGCGCCTGAATATGAGCCATAAGACGTAGTAGAGTCTGAGATCTGGCAGAAATAACCCCACGGCCTAGCTTCTTTTTTAAGGTCGTATTTTATAGAGGGCACGACGCATATTGGGAAGTCTCCAGAAATCCCCCCACCGATCTGAAAGAATCCTAATCCAGGACCATCTTTGGCTAATTCTGGATACCAATCATAAAGAGCGTTCATGTATTCAACTCCACCTTTCATTACGTTCACACTCACTTCTCCTGACTTCACATAGCCGGCAAATATATTCCCTAGCGTTGAGTCTTCCCAGCCCGGCACCACCATAGGCAAGTTTGCCTGTGCGGCTTCAAGCAACCAGCAAGCTTCAGGATTACCCTCATATTTATCCTTTAACTCATCTGAAAGCAGTATCTGATAGAAATATTCGTGGGGAAAATATTTTTCCCCTTTTACTTCGGCTTCTTTCCACCTCTTAAGTATTATTGGCTCCACCACACGAAACGCCTCTTCTTCTGGTATAGAAGTATCGGTCACCCTACGCTCGCCTCGCTCTAAGATCTTGGAATCATCTTCTTTGGTGAAATATCTATAATCCGGATAATCCTTGTAGCTATCATGGGCAACCAGCCTAAAGACTGATTCTTCTAAGTTTGCCCCGGTGCAAGAAATAATATGAATCTTTTTTTCTTTAATCATTGGAGCAAGTGTGACTCCAAGCTGAGCTGAAGACATAGCGCCACCCATAGCGAGCAACATCTTCCCGCCATCGTCTAAATGTTTTTTGAACGCAATCGTTGCGTCCTTCATTTGACGCGAATTGAAGTTATGAAATAATTTTTTAAACAAATCTAACACAGTAATATTGTTGGACATAATTCTATTATACAGACATATGAATAAAAAGGAAAAAGTTTGACAGCAGGTCGCCTTGGGTTGCCTTTAATCCCTAAATATGAGATACTGAATGCCATGAGTTTAGTAGAACAGATTCTGCCATATGTGCAGATTATTCTTTCGGTAGTATTGGTGCTTTCAATACTGCTTCAAAAGTCCGGAGAAGGCCTCGGGGGCGCACTTGGAGGGGGTGATACACAGTCATTCGCTCACACTCGTCGAGGTTTCGAGAAATTCCTTTTTTATTTATCCATTGTGTGTGGGGTACTCTTTGCTTTATCTGCTCTTCTGTCTATCGTAATCAAGGCAAAGATATAGCCGTTTCTTCTTAATTAAAATTCAAGCTTTATGCAAAATATTTTTAGGCGCATGCGCCAATTAAAAATTACTGCTAAATTGCCCAGTAGGTCCGAACTTGATCTAGTGTTCTTTTCCTTTTCTCGTAAAGAATGGCTTGGTTTTTGGGCACTAGTAGTACTGTTGTTATTCAGCACCATTTCTATGCTTCAAACCATAAATAAGTCCTTTATGGTGAGCGTCCCCATGCACGGAGGCAGTATCTCTGAAGGCATCGTGGGCACTCCTCGTTTTGTAAATCCAGTTTTATCTTTTTCGGATGCAGATAAGGACATCGTAAAGCTAATCTACTCCGGCCTAATGAGGAAAAATACTGACGGCACCCTAGTTACTGACCTAGCAGAATCATATGAAATGTCAGAGGATAGCCTAATATACACATTTACTCTTAAAGACAATCTCTTCTTCCATGACGGAACCCGCATAACCTCAGATGACATAATATTTACCGTAGAAAAAATCAAAGACCCTATAATAACAAGCCCTAAGAAAGCTAGCTGGGATGGAATTACTGTAACAAAAACAGATGATAAAACTATAGTGTTTAACTTGAGGCAACCATACTCCTCATTCCTAGAAAATGCCACCGTAGGTATAATACCAAAGCACATCTGGAGAGATTCACCCATTGAACTCAATGAAGCCAACATTAACCCCATAGGATCTGGGCCTTACTTTATTAAAGACACAAAAAAGGAATCATCAGGAACAATAACTAGCTATAAATTACAATCTTTTAATAAATTCGCCCTAGGCAGACCTTATATAAAAACCATAAACCTAAATTTCTACCAAAATGAAACTGATTTAGTCGAAGCTCTTACAGACAGATCCATAGAACAAGCTGGCTCCATCAGCCCAGAAAAAGCAGAAAAGCTTAAAGAAGACAAACAAATCATAAACTCATCTACTCTTCCCAGAATTTTTGGGCTATTCTTCAACCAAAACCAAAATCAGCTATTTACCAACAAGGTAATAACAGAAGCCATAAGTAAGGCCATAAACAAAGACAGGATAGTAAATGAAGTTTTGTTGGGATACGGAGTGGCCATAGATACGCCAATACCACAGAACATCATTGGCTATGAAAAGCTCACTCGGATAGATAACGAGACCAAAGAACAATCACGGCAACAAGCACAAGACACATTAGCCAAGGACGGCTGGAAAATAGGAGAAAGTGGTTTCCTGGAAAAGACGGTCTCAGAGGGAGGTAAAAATATAAATAAGGTCTTAGAATTTTCCATCTCAACTGGCAACGCCCCTGAATTGGCCAAATCAGCGTCACTTATCCAAGAAGACCTAGGGGCCATAGGCATAAAAGTAGAGGTCAAGACTTTCGATATTGGTAACCTCAACCAATCTGTTATACGTCCACGTAATTACGACTCTCTGCTATTTGGCCAAATTATAAACAACGAGTCCGATCTGTATGCTTTCTGGCATTCATCTCAACGTAGAGACCCAGGACTAAATGTCGCAATGTACACTAACACAAGGGTAGATGCTATCTTAGAAGAAGCTTTTACAACCACAAACAAGGACGACAGGATAAAGAAATACTCCCAATTTGAAAACGAAATAATCAAAGATATTCCTGCTGTTTTCCTATACAGCCCGAGCTTCATATATGCCACAGGAGAAGAAGTGAAGAATCTATCTATAGACCACATCGTTTCCCCTTCCGCCAGATTCTCTAATGTATATTTATGGTATATTAAAATAGATAATATTTGGAAGATTTTTTCTAAATAAAACCTCTTAGACTAGCGACCTCGAATCGAAAGCCGAAGAATTAACAATAAATTATAAAACAATCAAAATAATGATGAAGAAAAACAGAGTATCTTTCAGCTCAGTTAGCACCAGTGAAGAAAAGAAATCCGAGACCCCCGTAGCCCCAACACACCAAACAAACAGCCCCAGAGAGCACGCAAGCAGAGACAGCAACCAGAGGACCCACAGAGGAGGTGACCAAAGAAGGAGCAACAAAAGCTCAACTTTTCAATATTCCAAGAAAAACTTTGGCCCAAGAAGTGGAGCTAGGCCTTTCGGCAAGAAAAGCCAGTACAAAATAGGTGACGGCAACATACCAAACCCAGAAGCTGGAGTGATTCGTATCATCCCACTAGGTGGAGTAGAAGAAATAGGCAAGAACATGACAGCGATAGAAATAGGCGATGACATAATAGTCATAGATGCTGGTATGCATTTCTCCACAGAAGAAACCCCAGGGGTAGATTATGTTATTCCCAATACCACATACCTCGAAGAGCGCAAAGATAAAATCCGCGCTCTGATAGTGACTCACGGACACCTAGACCACATAGGAGGAGTACCACTTGTATTATCTAGAATAGGTAATCCCCAAGTGTACTCTCGTCAACTTTCTATGCTCATGATGCGCAAGCGTCAAGCCGAGTTCCCACAACTCCCAGCCATGAAAGAAAACATCGTCGAAAAAGATGAAGTTATAACTTGTGGCCAGATAAAAATTAAATTCTTCGGGGTAACCCACACCATTCCGGACTCCATGGGAGTAATAATAGAGACTCCACATGGATGGATAGTAACTCCAGGCGACTACAAACTCGATCAAATAGATGGCGTGGTTACAGAATCAGAAGAAAAAGAGTACGCCATATTTGATAAAGCTAAGGTTTTATTACTTTTGACTGACTCTACCAATATTGAAAATGAGGGATTTTCCCTGCCTGAGTCAAAGGTTCACCAAGGCTTAGAGAACTTAATAAAGAAAATCAACGGACGAATAATAATCGCAGCTTTTGCGTCTCACATCACTCGTCTGGCTCATGTAGTAAAAGCAGCTGAAGCTTTGGGTAAAAAAATAGTTCTTGATGGTCGTTCCATGAAGACCAACATAGACGTCGCAATAGAAGCGGGATACTTTAAGCCTAAGAAGGACACAATTATCCCAATAGAAGAAGTCAACAACTACCCTCCCAACAAAGTTGTAGTGCTAATGACTGGTGCCCAAGGAGAAGAGTTTGCCTCACTTAATCGTGCCGCAAATAAAACCCACACGAAGTTTTCACTACACAAAGGAGACACCATAATACTTTCTGCTTCTATCATACCTGGTAACGAACGTGCTATTGAAAGGATGAAAGACGGACTTGCTCGTCAAGGAGTAAAAATTATAGGTTACAGAACTCCAGGAGAAGACTACGTACACGCTACGGGACACGGCAACAAAGAAGACGTAAAGTGGCTTCACCGCAAAACTCACCCTAAATTCTTTATTCCCATTCACGGTAACCACTTTCGTCTGCAACTACACAAAGACTTAGCCATGGAGCTTGGTATGAGTGAAGAAAATATTGTTGTACCAGACAATGGTTCAATAATAGAAATTTCAGCTGACGGAGAAAAGATTTCTGTCCGCAAAGAAAAAGCGCCAAGCGCCGCCATGATGGTAGACGGAGTCTCTGTTGGTGATACTCAAGACGTAGTTATAAGAGACCGAATGATGCTTGCCCAAGACGGTATGTTTGTAATACTCGCATTAGTAGATCAAAAGACTGGTAAACTTAAAAAGTCCCCTGACCTTATTTCTCGTGGCTTCGTATATCTAAAAGAAAACCAAGAACTATTGCGCCAGGTTCGAATCATCATCAAGAAAGGTGTCGAAGACGCCACTGCCCAAGCTCCAATACGCCCAGAAAGTGGTGGCCAACTTGATTTCGACCACATAAAAGCAAGCTTAGGAGAAACAGTCTCCAAGTTCCTATACCAGAAAACAGCCAAAAGGCCTCTGGTTATCCCAGTAGTATTGAGCGTCTAAATACAATGATGAAACATAACAGGAAAATAATATACATCGCAGGCTTCCTGTTCTCAATCCCAATAGCCTTAACTTCTTACATTAACTCAAGCTTCCTTGAGGGATATTTGAACGCCTACTATGTGAGCATGGCGTATGTAGTGGCTTCTCTGGTGTCCATCTTTAGCATGCTTGAAATGCCCACAGTACTTACAAAGCTAGGCAACAGAGCCACCACCATAGTATTTGGCTCACTCATTTTTGTTTCTTATTTAGGGCTCGCTTTTAGCACTAATGTTTGGGTTATTTTGGGCTCTTTCTTGTTGTATCTGATGTCATCCCACTTCGTTGTGGCCTCGCTTGATATATTTATAGAAGATTTTTCTAAAGGCTCTACTATTGGTAGCATCCGTGGCCTTTATTTAATGTTTATAAACTCCGCCTGGGTAGTCTCTCAACTCATATCTGGATCCATAATAGCCAAGAGCTCCTACCAGGGCATATATCTCTTTGCTGCCGGATTTATGATTTTGTTTGCCTTGATTTTTATACTTTTTCTCCGTGATTTCAAGGATCCTAAGTATAAAAAGGTTCCAGTAATTCAAACCATAAAAATATTCGCCAAAGACAAGAAAATTTCTAAGATATATTTCATAAACTTTATCTTAAAGTTCTTCTTTGCTTGGATGGTTATATATACCCCAATATACCTTCACACATATATGGGTTTTGATTGGTCAGAGATAGGAATAATTTTCAGTATAATGTTGCTACCTTTTGTTATTTTGGATTTACCACTAGGAGTATTATCAGATAAAATAGGGGAAAAGAAACTTATGATACTGGGTTTCCTGGTTAGCGCGCTTGCAACTGTGGCAATCCCGTTTTTAAATGGCACCAACCTAATGCTCTGGGCAGTAGTTCTTTTCATGACCCGAGTCGGCGCTGCTACAATAGAAGTAATGAGTGAAAGTTATTTCTTTAAATGTGTCTCCGAAGAAGATGATGACGAGATAAGCTTCTTCAGAAACACCGGACCACTGTCTTATGTGGTGGCTCCACTCATTGCTGTGCCTACTCTGTATTTTATTCCTTCCTTTAAATATATATTTTTTGTTTTGGTGGCAGTTTTACTTGCTGGACTTTTTGCCGCTATTCGCATTCGCGACGTAAAGTAAGTAATTTTTGTGAATTTTCTCTTTGTACGGCTTCATACGTACCACTTTTGTCTCAAGGCCAGCTTTCTTTAGGTCTTTTTTTAGATCTTTCACATATTCTACCTGGTCATAACCTAGAGCAATAAAGTCCGGAGACTCTTTTTTGATGTGTGGTAAATAATTTTTAGCACCTGAAAGCACAACTTTATTTATTAAATCACAATTCCTAAGAAGCCGCACACGATTCCCCTCTTTGCGGGCTGGCCATCTCTTTTTTATTCTAAAAACGTTCTTGTCACGAGCAATAGAAGCTATCAAAAACACCTTCCCAGGTGCCAGAGCTCTTGCCTGTTTAAAAAAGTTAATGTGTCCCTTGTGTAACCCATCAAAGGTGCCAAAGAGCATTACTTTTACTGTATTTTTTCCGAACAGATTTGACATAACTTCATTATACCAACATTCTATTTATCCACAGGTAGCCCTATCTCTCCACACAGCGTATAATATGTTTCTATGACACTCACAATAACAAAAAGAGATGGATCGAGGGTACCTTTTAATGCTGATAGGATCAATAAGTCTATAGAGAGAGCCTGCTATGGAATTGATGACCCCATCAGCAAAGTTATCCAGATAGCAACAGAGACAAGGTTAACTCTCTACGATGGTATAACCACCGAGGAATTAGACAAAGCCACCATCAATGCCGCCCTCCAGAATGCACAATTCGGCATAGAGTTCGATAAAATAGCCACTCGACTACTTTTAAAAGATATTTACAAAAAAGTTGTCGGTGACTATGATCCAGAGGGCTCTAAACAAATATCTAACGAAGAATTCAAGAAGCTTCACAACTCTCATTTCAAAATCTACATTCTAGACGCAGTAGAAAAAGGCCTTCTGAGCAAGAACATGGCCACCACATTTAACCTGGATGACCTGGGCAACAGCTTAAGGATAGAAAACGATGAGCTTTACAAATATTCTGGCCTCTCAACAATGCAGAACAGATATTTAGTAAAAAAAGAAGACCAGTCTCCTTTGGAAACTCCGCAATATTTCTGGATGCGCGTAGCTATGGGTATGTCTCTAAAAGAAAAAGAGCCAAATGTCTGGGCCAAGAAATTCTACGAGAAAATGTCTAGACTTGAATACCTATCAGCAGGTAGTTCAAACATAGGAGCTGGAACCCCTAACCCTAAACTTTCCAACTGTTTCCTAATGGAGATGCAAGACGACATGGAACACATCGGAAAAACAGTTAGCGATGTCTTGCTACTTTCCAAAGCAACAGGTGGCATAGGTCTGTCTGTAACCAAACTACGCGCTGAAGGCTCTCTGCTTAAAGGCAGTAACATGAAGTCCTCTGGACCGATACCTTTCATGCACGTCATAGACTCAGCTGTACGTGCAGTGCAAAGAGGTGGCAAGAAAAAAGGTGCCCTCTGTTTCTATATGGAGAACTGGCACATGAACTTCCAGGACTTCCTAGACCTAAAACAAAACAACGGTGACGACTATCGAAGAGCTCGCACCGCCAACACTGCTGTATATATTTCAGACGAATTTATGAAAAGAGTCTTAGAAAATGATTCCTGGTACCTTTTTGACCCAAATGAAGTTAAAGACCTAAACGAGCTTTATGGCAAAGAATTCTCAAAGAGATACAACCAATACGTAGAACTAGCCAAGCAAGGTAAAATGAAAATGCATGAAGTTATACCTGCAAGGCAACAATATAAGAACATTTTAGTATCCCTTGAGACCACAAGCCACCCATGGCTAACTTGGAAGGACGCTATTAACGTTAGAGCTTTAAACAACAACACCGGAACCATCCACTGCTCTAACCTATGCACTGAAGTTACCCTGCCAACAGACAGAGAGAATGTCGCCGTCTGTAATTTAGTTTCAATAAACATCTCCAAACACATAATCAATGGACAAGTAGACTGGCATAGGCTTGAAGAATCCGTTCGCCTAGCCACCAGACAGCTCGACAACTTAGTAGATATAAATGAATTGCCAATAGAAGAAGCCAAGAAGGCGGACAACGAGAACAGAGCAGTTGGTTTAGGTCTGATGGGATTCGCTGATTCTATTGAGCAACTAGGCTACGCCTACGAAGATACTGGCGCTGCAGATTTCGCTGACCAGATATTTGAATTCATCTCCTACATGGCCATAGACGAATCCGCCAACCTGGCCGAAGAAAGAGGTTCTTATGAAAACTTTAAAGGTTCTGAGTGGTCTAAAGGTCATGTGCCGATAGACACAATGCAGAAACTAGCCGAAAGCAGAGACCGAGAAGTAACAGTAAAAATGGACTCAGCTAGAATACTACCAAGTCTCGACTGGGACAGTGTTAGAAATAAAGTTAAGAAAGGTATCCGTAACGCCACCCTACTTGCTATCGCTCCTAACGCCAACATTGGACTTGTAGCTGGCACATCTCCGGGTATCGACCCACGGTTTACCCAAATGTTTTCCAGAAATAAAATTTCCGGAAAATACCTAGAGATGAATCCCAACATGGTAGAAGCTTTACAAAAAGAAGGCCTCTGGACAGATAAAACAAGAAAAGAAATCCTAGAAAATCATGGTGACCTCGGTAATATCCCAGAAATACCAGATAGCATTAAAAGAATTTATAAAACATCCTTCTCTGTTTCCCCTTACGCTTTCGTAGAAGTTGCAGCTCGAGCACAAAAATGGGTAGACATGGGAATATCCCGAAATATGTATCTGGAAGTTCGCGATATAGATGAAATAATGAACATCTATACCACAGCTTGGGACAAAGGACTCAAAACCACTTACTACCTACACATGAAGCCTCGACACAGCGCAGAACAGTCCACCACTAACGTCAACAAAGCAGAAGCATTAGGCAAGAGAGGTTTCGCCGCCCTAAAAGACAAAGTGGAAGCAAAGACAGAAACGCCAGCACAAACCCCAACCATCCCAAAATTAGAAACCAATGAAATAGAGAACATAACGGCCTTGGCCGCTACTAGTGGAATCAACGAACTACGTATTCACATCTCAGAAGACCCTTCTGAAGCTATGGTGTGCGAAGGCTGCCAGTAATTAACAACAAACTTAACTGAATAAATTAAATATATGATTTTAGGAAAAGCGTCTCCAACAGACATGAATTTGCATCCCATGCACTATAAATGGGCATACGACCTATACAACCAAGCAGTCAGAAACAGCTGGTTCCCACACGAAATACCTCTAGGTGAAGACCTGGCAGACTGGCGCATTATGACCGAAGACGAACGTCACGCCGTTGAGTTCTTGATGGCATTTTTCAACCCGGCAGAACTTATAGTCAACCGATCCTTGGCTTTAGGAGTATATCCATACATCAAGTCTCCAGAGTGTCACCTCTACCTAGCCAAGCAAATGTTCGAAGAAGCAAACCACTGTGTTGCTTTTGAGTACGTACTTGAGACCTTCCCCCTAGATCGTAGCCGAGTCTACGGCGCCCACCTAGAGACAGAATCAATGGTTAAAAAAGAGGGTTTCATCAACAAGTATCTAATACGCATGACTGAAGATTCTTTGGATATAGAAACTCCAGATGGCAAAAAGGACTTTGTCCGCAATCTTGTAGCCACCAACATCGTGATGGAAGGAACTTGGTTTTACTCTGGATTCATGGTGGCTCTGTCTTTCCGCCAAAGAAACCAGCTCCGCAACTTAGGCTCTATGATCAACTGGGTGCTAAGAGACGAGAGTCTTCATTTGAAGTTTGGTATCCAGCTCATTCACACTGTCCTTGAAGAAAACCCGGAACTTCTGACAGCAGAGTTCGCAGAAGAAATAAGAAACATTGTAATCGAAGGAGTAGAACTAGAAGTTAACTACAACAAAGACATGTTCCCAAAGGGAATCCTTGGACTAAACGCCGACTACGTCAACCAGTACGTTCAGTATGTCGCAGACCGCAGACTTGAAGAGCTAGGACTTGAAACACATTTCAATGTCACCAACCCCGCAAAATGGATGTCTACTGCCACAGACGTATTCGAACTTGTTAATTTCTTTGAACAACAAAACACTTCTTATGAAGTAGACGCTCACGGTCACGACAACACCAAGAAAGCAGAAGCAAAAGAAGAGTAAAAATTTTTATTTGTTTTATTTGTTTTATTTTTTATATTCCTCTATTTTTCCAGCCTCAATCTCTACATCCTCTGCCTTACGTAGATTCTTTATCGCTCCCTTGGGGGCAATATCGTAATGCTTAATTTTATCTAGCTCTTCATCTATACCCCACAAATCCCCTTCCAGTGTCATCCAGTCTGCCTCAAAGGTATTTAAATTAAGCAACAGAGAACACTGTCGCAATGTTTTCTGACCAGTGCTGTTGAGGAAATATTCATGGAAATACGACATAGCTAATTCTCTGATGCTTCGATACACAGGCTCACGATAACGCAAAACAGCATGATTGGTCTTAGAAAGTGCTCCCCAGAGCCCGTGGAGCTTAAAGGGTGCAATTACATGATCATAATCTCCCCTTATAGCCTTAAGGTGTAAAATTAACGGCCTAAAGCCGTGTATCGACAACACATAAGCCCCCAAGAGAGCGCCCTCCATACAGTGCGCATTACCTAGACGCATGGTTTGGATAGGTGACTTCAACGTCTCCCCTTCTTTCTCAAAGTTAAATTCTAAGGTGTTCAAATAATCCTGCACCTTAGCTGGAGTATTAAGCTTGCGCATAAAAGATATTTCTTTTTGAGTAAAAGATTGCATCTCTAAGGTAAAATTTAAAAAACTAAATACCAAAGCTAAATACCTAAGCCCTCTAAAGAGCTCGCATAATTAGCCAAAAAAGACGGTATAACCAGCGCAAGCCCTATAATAGGAAGCACGACAGCAATAACAGTAATCCAGATAATAGTCAGGAAATATTTTCGGGTTTTCTCTACAGATTCATATATAGCATCTATCTTCAGGCCCTGTTCGTCTATTTTCTTTTGTAATTCTATATCCATTTTCTTAATCTTCTTTTTTATAAAAGTGCGCAACCAACACCACAGTAATCAATCCCAGGAAAGTCGTAAGAGCAAGCATTGGGATAGAAATATAACCACCAAACTCACTAACCAACTGCTGATAACAAGATATCCCAGAAGCGTCACAAGGCAAATTCGCCGCATCTCCACCGAAATAATAAACAAAATTCTGATACACCGAGATAAATAATCCTACAGAAAGAAGCGGTAATACATACTTGGTAACCTTTCTGTCTTTGGTCCAAATAGCTGCTCCAAAGATAAAGACCGCTGGGAAAGTAAATATTCTTTGATACCAGCACAGAGAACATGGAGCAAATCCTATTATCTCTGAGTAAACCAAAGAAAACATTGAGGCAGACAAAGAAATAATAAATCCCAGATTAAGGTAATGCTTATCAATAAAATCAAGATACTTGTTCTTTTTAGGGCCAAGAAAGAGCAGTACTAGCGCAGTGACAGACAATATCTGAAGCAAGATAGCACCAGCACCCAGGACGATATTCAAATAATTCACAGTGTTGGATTCATACATTATTCCACAGCACTTGAAGAATCTCCGGCTCGAGCTGGAGCAGGTACTTCACTACCATCTGGTAATGGACAGCTAGTCTTTTCAGAAAGAGTCTCAAGTGGAGTTTCTCCTGTTAGTCTGGTTCCGTCAGCAAATTCCCAAGTTGGATAACTTTTAACGGCTTTGTCTATACAAGCCTGAGTTTGACCTTTAGCGTCTAGAGTAGAACACTCAACGTAAGGAAGTAGCCTAGCTGAAGAGCCGAACAGCTTTTTCTGGTCCTGACAACGAGGACACCAAAATGCCCCATAAAATGTTGCTCCTTTGTCTTCTAAGCATTGAGCGAAGGTGTCATATTTACCAGGGGCCGCTGGGCCGGCATTAGTCCTTAACATTACGGTAACTATTACTCCTAAAATAAGTATACCTATCACACTAAGAAATATCTTGACGTTATTATCCATATTTTTATGTTGCAAAATTAAATTTAAATTAACCCTTACGATAATATAATTATATCACAAAACCTATGAAAACAACGCGATTATTTTGGGTACAAAAACAATAAGCCCCACCACACAAGCCGTGAATATCGATATCAGAACAGCACCTGCGGCAACATCTTTGGTATCTCTCGCATATGGATGATACTCAGGCGAAGTCAGGTCTATGTCTATTTCAATAGCAGTATTTAAAGCTTCTACCACCAGAACAAACCCAACAGAAAGCACAAGAACTATCCATTCCAAACTCGAGACATCAAGATAAAACCCTAAAACAAAAACACCCAAAGCTGAAAGAATATGCACATACACGTGCCTAGTTGTTACCACAAAGACCCTAATGCCACGAAACGCATCAGAAAATCTTTTACTGCTTAAAACCTTAGAATTTCTTTTTGTTTCAGTTATGGAATCCATTATCTATTCCACTATAAGTGCACCCTTCATGCCTATTGCTCGATGAGAACCCACAGAACAGTAATACTCGAAGCTTCCTGCTTTATCGGCCACGAATTCAATAATTTCTTCACTTGGAGCTTGGTTCTGCTTTGTAGCTCTGCCATACTCATCAATAACAAAATCATGAAATCCCTGAGAATTCTTAAATACAATCCTTACTTTATCTCCTTGGTTAACAGTAATGGTGGAAGGGTCAAAGGAGAAATTACTACCAGAAACGACAAACTCTTTTACCTCTGGGGCTGGAAGAGTTGTACCGTCGTCAGCAGTAGAAGCTGGTAAAACCAGATCCGCGCCAAAATTAGTCTCTACTTGGTTATCAAGATCTATCTCTTCCACCGTATCCACCTCAGGTGCCTTAACTGTGCTATCTTTACCCATAAACAACAAGCCCAGAACCACCATCACAACTAAGAGTATTATCACTACGTATGTTTTATTCATATTATTTTATTTGAATTAAAACCCACCCTATAATTAAACTAACACATCTAATTATAGCACGAACTACTGATACTGAATGTACAACGGTCGGGGTCTTAATTTTAACAACTCTTCTGGTGTCATGATAGTAGTCCCTGGGGTGAATAAATCATTTTTATAAAACAATTTAAAGCCAGTAAATTGCACAGGCTCTTTGTAGGCAAACTGCTGGTAGGTATTTATCTTTTGGGCTGCAACTCCCCAACCATCCATGTGTATCACTATCTGCACCTCGGGATGAGTTTTGACCAATTTATAGTTGGTAAACATTTTTTGAGTATATCTATGCACCACCAAAATCTTAGGTGGTAAATTATTTTCTCTTACAATTCTGGCCAGGTAATCAGAGGTGAAATTTATATCTTCTGCGTCTAAGGTGCCCACCATCTTGCCTGGCTTGATACCCGTCTTCATAGAAAATTCTGGATCAACACCTAAATGCACATTGGGCATCTTCAGATACTTCTCGATCCTCGGCACCTCTTGGTGTAGTGTACTGAAGCCCACCTGAATATCCAGGAAAACAATAGCGTCTATCTTTTTTGCAATCTCTAGAACTTTATCAATCTCGCTATCAGGCATGCGTGCTCGATACATGCCATCCTTGCCTGCACTGCCTTGAGCCACCACCGCAATATAATGGAGCGCAGGTAGCGCTGCGGTGCCAGGGTCGGCAATGTTCCATTTTTTAACTTCTTCGTCTAGTCTGCGTAGCATTTCGAGCTCATCATACTCTCCAAGCACACCCATCTTCTTGGAATACAAATTACCGTAATAAGCAATGATTCGCCTAAATGGCAAAATAGCCCCGGCGTCAGGATACACAGTCTTAACTGGCCAAAGGTCAGGCGGAACCGGTGGAGGCTCTACTGTTACTGTGGTTTCTATGCCTGTTTCTGGGTCTTTTACTACCTTGGTGGTAGGTTGTGGTGGCGGAGGATTGTTGGCCATCTCTGCAAGTTTCTTGTCATAAAGAACAGTGTCTAGAACTGGGACCGGCTTTTCTTTAGTTTTCTTTTTTTCAGTTATCTTGATGCTATCTTTTTCGTAGGACTCATTCCCCCAACCTAACCCATTGGTAAAATACAAAAAAGCACCCAAGAAAACAAAGAGCCAGAATAAAGCACTCCTTAAAACTATTTTTAGTTCCGGCGTAAAGATTTTTTTCATTAAATATTTTCAGTTGTTCCGAGTAAGTATAAAGATAAAAAACACTAAGCGCAACACCACCCCAAAAACCAAAAAGGAATCGCCTGACAAACAGCCTTATGTAAAAATTAAAAAACCATCAAGGCCTCAAAGATTCAATATCTTTTTTATCCACATCCCGCAGGAGCTTGGCCTTATAGGCAACCAGGTCCTCTTTGCGAATTACAGGCACGGTGATGCCGTAGATATTCATGTGGCTACTCTTTGTATAGTCTACTGCCTGGTCCACCCATCGAGAATTATTCCGATCAAAAATCTGCGCTTCCCCAGTAATATCTATTAGTTGACCCTGGTATTCTAGGGTCATTAGTTTGAAGTTCCAGTTTTCATCAGTATACTGATCCGGTCCAAAAACAATATAGTTCTTTACATCTCCAAGAATTTTTTCAAAATCAGTATTGTGTATATCAATATCTATATCCACCAGCTCCCGAGAAGAGCCGTACAGCATTGCCGCAAAGCCACCCCTTATTTGAAATTGGATTTGCTTTGAATGCAATATTGAAACAATCCACTTAAGCGCGGCTTCTGTGTCTTTCATGATTATTATTATACATCATTTCCCAAGGAGGTGGAACACTGAAACACATTTCCTACGCAGTAGACGCAAAAAGATAGAGGTATGCGCTATAACCCTCTTGCCCCATGTCTTCTTTGGGGACAAACCGGAGCGATGCGGAGTTGGTACAAAAACGCCTCCCGCCTTCTTCTTTTGGACCATCTTCAAAGACATGACCCACATGACCGGCCCCGCTCCGTATTTCGGTGCGTGTTGTTGAGAGTGAATTATCCTCATGCATAGTGACCGAGTCATCATCGATGGTCCTCCAAAAGCTTGGCCAGCCAGTTCCTGAATCGTACTTGTGAGTACTTGAAAATAGTGGTTTCCCGGTCACCACATCAACGTATATTCCGAGAGCTTTGTTATCCCAATATGCGTTATTAAACGGCGATTCGGTCCCACTCTCGGCGACTACATGATACGCGAGGGGGTCTAGATTCTTGAGTTTTTCGGCAATTTCTTCATCGGTGTAATTATACGAGTCTTTTTTTGACGTGGTTTCTTTTTTTATTACTTTTGTTTGCTCAGATTCTAAAAATTTTATAGCTGCATCCTTTGCCCATGTTTCTTCAACAAAGGCAGCTCTTCCAGAACCCTTTTTGTATTGCTCATAACGAGCCGAAGCTTTTTTATAATAATCCTGATGATACTCTTCCGCCTTAAAAAATGTGGAGATAGGTAATATACTAGTAGCAATAGGCTTGTTAAACACAGCGCTTTTTAGAAGACGCTCTTTTGAATCAAGGGCGGCCTCTTTTTGTGTGTCCGTGTGATAAAAGATGGCAGTCGTATATTGGAAACCCTCGTCTGCAAATTGTCCTTCAGTATTTGTCGGATCAACATGAGACCAGTATATATCTAGTATCTTCTCTGTTAAAATCACGTTTGGATCATATGTTACTTGCACCGCCTCACGATGTTTTGTTGTTCCTTTAGAAACTGAAAGATAGGACGCATCATTCTTATCTCCACCAGCATATCCAGAAACAGCATCTATCACCCCTTTTTCTTCTTGATAATATGCCTCCGTGCACCAAAAACACCCACCGGCTAGTGTTATGGTTTCATAAGATGCATCCATGGTGACGGGTTCTTCGATGAGGTTGTTTTTTGGAGCAAATCTTTCAATGAGTGAATCCTCAAGTTGTATCGTAGCTCCATATCCTGAATCTAAAATTAGGGTTTGTATTTTCTTATCGTATCCAGTAAACACAGCAACCCCGACCAGAATAATCAATACTCCAAATATCTTCTTTATGCCTCCTGCGGTTTGCATACGTGCTGTGATTTTGTTGACAATCTTTTGTCCAAAATATGCAATGAGCAGCAGTGAAAAAGCAAGTCCCACCGTAAAACCCATAAGATATATAAGTCCTACAGAGAATGCTGCCGGCAGAACCGTAGCTATAATGAAAAGGTATGTTGGTGAACAAGTTGTAAACACGGGCCCCAGCGCAAGTCCTATCAACATATCTCCTTTATAACTTTTCTGTTGATATCCGGACCCAACAGCCCTATTGCTCAAGACGCTCAATTTATTAATGTAAGGTATTTTAACCCAAAGAGATGGAAACAGTATCGCAATACCAACAAGAACAATAACCACGCCAGAAAAACTGGTCCAAAACATTTGAGGAATACTAATAAAAACCGTTGTCGCCTTGAGAAGTAAAGTAAATATAATCACCGACACTGAAAGAGATCCTACCACCGTAAGCGCTCGTCTTGAGACACCTCTACTGCCCTCCTCTGAGGCACCTATAACCACAGGCAGTAATGGCAGTATGCACGGCGCAAGTACCGTAAAGACTCCCGCAAGGACTGATATAGCGAAAAATATCATATTACTTAATTTCCGATATTATGTTTTCGAGCTTTGGGCTTCCGCTCCATTTCTTGATAAGATTTCCATCCTTGTCAATCTGCACAAGGGTGTGCTGATAGGTGATACCATATTTCTTTTTCAGTTCGGTTTCTTTATCATAATCAACTTTCAAAATACTCAGGCCTTCTGGAATTGAACCAATGTTTTTCTCTATATCTGAATTTAAGCCCCTACATGAAGGACACCACGAAGCATGGAAGAATAGAACCACCTTACCCACGTCAGCTCTTGCTATTTTTTCTGGTGAATACTCTTCGTAGGATCCAGTCTTCATTATGGTGTCACTTTTATCTATCCCATTATCCACCATGCCAGTCTCGTCTTTTTTCATATCCTCGTCTTTCAGCATCTGATCTTTCTCCATTGCCTCCTTTTCGATTTTCTCTTTCTGTATCATTGCCAGGTCATTATTTGTATTATTACTTGAAGCATAAATACTAATGCCTGCGATAATAAGAACAGCGACAACTCCGATAATTAATTTTTTATTCATATAAAATTACTTTTAAATTATTAATACTTCTAATAAACTAAGTATAGTAAAAACCAAATCAAATGTAAAGAGGACTTTACATTTGATTTGGTGGATATCTTCATGGTCTTGCTAGAGATTATTGTCGCTCCAAATTCTAGTAGCAATCTTTACCATTATCATTGCAATAAGGGTGAGGACAAGCCACGGATCAACAATATGTGTGTAACCTTGAACCACTATTCCAAGAGTAAGCAACCCTGCCCCCACGAGAAATGCATTTCTGCCTGCAAGGGCACGGTGCCCTTCTTCGCGTTCATCAAACTTGTTTTCTCGCAGAACAAAGCTTGCAAAAAAGCCAAAGAGGCCCAGGGTAATGGCGAGCATCGACATGACAATCATGTCGGGCATCCAGAAATGAAATGGGTTGAGTAGTAATACTGTTAGTATTACAAGTACAAAAGAAATTACAACCTCTATTTTTAAATTATTTTTCATGGGAGATTTTAAATATTTTCTCAACAGGAATATTGAAAAACCCTGCGAGCTTTAGGGCTAATAATACCGACGGCGTGTAATTGCCTTTTTCTATTGCAATGATGGTCTGCCGGCTCACCTGCATCTTCTCTGCAAGAATTTCTTGGGTGACACCTTTCTTTGCGCGCAGTTCGTACACTTCATTTTTTATGATTTCTTTCATAGAAGTCTTTCCACTATACATTTTGAGAGTTAATATGTAAAGCTTGCTTTACATTCTCTATATTTTGAGACCTAAGTTCGTGCATATTCTCCGGTACAGTTGTTTTTTGATACAATAGAGATTTTTTACCTAATCCCCGTATCGCAAGACAGGTCAAGTGTAGTGGTCGAGCTCACACTCACCACCGCAGTTTCAGCATTGCAACTAGGTATAATCTGTCCTCCTGTAGGTTCTATTTGATACTCCCCCGGTGCGAGAGTAAATTTGTATTGGCCATTTTCATCACTCGTCGTACTCGTCACCACTTGTCCATTCTTCCTAGCGGTAACATTCGTTTTGTAATCCTTCGGCGCGCAATTCGGATCTGGCGGGTCACGCTCTATTGGGCAAATCGGGCTAAGTGTAATCCGCCCAATAATTATTCCCCTAAAAGATGTAGCAGGAATTGTTGCAGGCTTCACAACTGTGAATTTCTCTATCGTCACAGCGCCTGTAACACTATCAAACTTGTAATCAAATACTCCAGTACTTTGGATATGCCCGTCTTCATACACCACCTGCCCCTGATTGGCCACTTCATCCACGTCTATCGATACAACGTACCAAGTACCACCGAGCACGGCCTTGTCCGTCGCCACATCTTTAATATTCGCCCGGACATAACCTTCAACAATAGCCTTTTCATTTAATGGTGCTATCACTATCACCGGCTCCGGCTCCGCTTGCCGAATAAATATAAAGCCAATAACGGCAATTAGGATAATAGATAAAATTATGGGTGTATTTTTATACATGTACTTAAGTATATACCTAAATGGGGAAAGATAGTGTTGTCTTTTCGGTAAACTCAGTGCACGCAATCTCAGGACAAATCATCGGTTTAAATAAGTAATCGTAAGCTGTAAAACTGTGGCGAACGTCACCCAAAGGAGGTACGGGATGTTGGCATAGATGATCCAAGCGAGGCTTGGGGCGCCAGTTTCTATGTGATTAGTAAGTGAGAATTGAAAGAGAGAAAATAATGCCCAGATGAGAGTGGCGAGGACGAGGAGGATGTCGATGGAGGCGAGGAGGTTGTTCTTGAGGCCAAATTGAAAATAGGTAAAAGAGAAATTGAAAATGAGGTTGAGGACAAAAGGCAGAGCAACTATTGTCGGTAGCTCCTTTGTGTATACCTTATAAAACACTGTTCCATACGTCACCGCAATAATAGCGTAGAGCACCGTCCACACCGGCCCGAACAGAAAAGAGGGCGGCGCCCATGTAGGCTTGATGAGTGTGCTGTACCAGTTGTAGGTGTTACTGTTCATAAATATATTTCATCAACCTATAAATAATGGCATATTTAAGCCCTTTTCTCAATCAATCTGGCAGACCAGCAAAAGCCGTTATTACACAGGGTTCCCCTGTGTAATAACTATAATTGCTTAGCTGTTTAAAATTGTCTAAAGATACATTTCGCTTCGCACCTTATCCAGCTCCGCAATGACAGCGGGGTCTGTAATTTTCTGGAAGCGAGGGGACTTCTTCCCATTCATCTCGACTTCCCCCATCCACATTTCGAGCGGACGGTTGTCAAAGCATGAAATACCAAGTTCCTTCGAAGCCTTGTAGACCGAAGCTTCGTACAAAGGACGGTAAACAACAAAATACTCCTCACCCGGGCGAGTATCGTCTTCGGTATGGAACCCTACACCCATCACTTCATAGGCATAATTGTTCACAAGTCCGCTCGGATCATGCTTGTAGTGATAGTAGAATCCTGGCTCTGGCACTCTTTTTGGCATTGGTAGTGACATATTTTTCTCCTTTTTAGGTTCTCTGACAATCTTAACTTATTTACAAGGTTTTGAGAACTATTACCAATCTACGAATCTGAGCCTTAGAGATCTCCTGTCCAGATAGAGGTTTAAGCTCTATCTACGCAGGGTTCGGATGTGTGTGATAAATTTTAAACTTTTAAAGCATCTGTTGACGCATCGAGAAAAGAGTCATATGTAAGCATTTTTTCTTTCCAAATTTTTACAAATAATTCCAATTCTGTCTTTGCTATTTGATCATCTAACTTTTCTATTTTTTCAATAAGTTTTGGGGCAATTAGCTCAATATCTTTTTTCTTAAGCTGATTATTAAAAAACTTATAGTGAGTAACTTCGAGATAATCAGCAATTTTTGACATATGAGCTTCATCAGACTCAGATTCCAAAATTTCTTTCGTAAGACTTAGCACTTCTTCCTTGTTACTAAAATAATTTGAGAGAAACTTCTGATTTTCTTCCTCGAAAGCTTTCGCGTGGACCCGAGCGGTAGGATTTGCTTTTGCGTAATACATTCCGATATCACCACCAAATAACTCACCAATGTCATGCAACAAACTGAATTTTACTACCTTAAACGTGTCAATTTTAGCACCCTTGGTATTGACCAGTTCACACAGTTGCCAAGCAAGCATTGTTACTAAATAATGATGTTCTGCAAGATTGCTTATTCGTGAGTTTCCTCCTGCCACTGCATAACCGTATTGGGGTTGAATGCGAGTAATTTGTAAAAGGTTTATTAATTCGGTAATTTTTTCCATATTGTAATAATATGAAAATATTCTCAAAATAGCTAGCCACCTGTCCTACCCGCCCGGCGGGCAAGAAAATACTTAACACACAGGGTTCCTCTGTGTAATATTTATTTTATAGCATTCTTAATATCTTCATACCAAATCTTATACCCGGCACCGCTCGGATGCAAATAATCTTTCGTATAATGTGCACCCGACTTTGAATTATTGTGTTGCTCGAGTCTTCTCTTCAGGTTGTTGGTGCTGCCTACGTAGAGCGATTTATCTTTGCACTCGAGAATGTAAGTAAAATACATAAAT
>Ga0163144_10004254_pt1 | contig 32294 bp, 29 predicted proteins | sample OliLak19BULKMAT1_FD_123175 | JGI IMG/M metagenome (GOLD analysis project Ga0163144, IMG submission 123175) | Freshwater microbial mat bacterial communities from Lake Vanda, McMurdo Dry Valleys, Antarctica - Oligotrophic Lake LV.19.BULKMAT1 | ecosystem: Environmental > Aquatic > Freshwater >... | reverse complement strand
CGAGCGGTACGCGAGGAACGAGCGGTACGCGAGGAACGAAGGGTGCTGTCACCTCAGCCAAAGGTTTTAGCGCCAACGGTGTTGCCGCGGGCATTAAGAAATCGGGAAAGATCGATCTCTCTTTAATCGTTTCCGAAATCCCGTGTCCCACAGCCGGAGTTTATACAAAGAACTCCGTCAAAGCGGCACCATTAGTTTTAGCGGAAAAATATTTAAAAAATAATGTGGCGCAGGCCGTTATTTGCAACAGCGGCAACGCGAATTGCTTTACCGGTAAAAAAGGTTATGCCGTCGCCGTGAATACCGCCAAATTAATTGGAAAACTTCTGGGAATTAAAGCGGAAGATGTCATCGTCGCGTCTACCGGCATCATCGGTAAGCAACTTCCTTTTGAGAAAATTAGCAGCGCCGCACTAGCCCTGGTGAATGGTTTGGCCGAAAACAAAGGACGTTTGGCGGCGTTAGGCATCATGACCACCGATTTAATCGAAAAAGAAATTGCAGTGGAAATCACTTTGGACGGAAAAAAAGTCGTCATCGGTGGGTGCGCTAAAGGGTCCGGGATGATCCAGCCGGACATGGCGACCATGTTATGTTTCATCACCACCGATGCCTCCATCGACGCAAAAATGTTAAAAGCCGCGCTCGCCTATGCCACCGATCGGTCGTTTAATTGCATCACCGTCGACGGCTGCATGAGCACCAATGATATGGTCAGCGTAATGGCGAACGGTTTTGCCGGCAACAAAAAGATCACTTCGCAAAACGCCGACTTTAAAATATTCACTGAAGCTTTGACATATATCTGCACCGACTTGGCCAAGAAAATTATTTTGGACGGAGAAGGGGCGACCAAATTTATCGAGATCAAAGTCGCCGGCGGAAAAATTTATGAGCAAGCCAAACGCATCGCCTTAGCCATCGCCAATTCCAATCTGGTCAAGACCGCCGCGTACGGTAGCAATCCTAATTGGGGCCGCGTGGCGGCAGCCGTCGGTGCCTTAGGTTTGGGCGTTACCGAAGACAATATCAAAATCACGTTTAGTTCGTTCGCTGAAAAACATATTAAAATTAACGTATTTCTAAAATTCGGCAAAGCCAGCGCAATCGTTTACACATCCGATCTTTCCCACGATTACGTCGACATCAACGCGAAATACAATTAAGCCATGCAAAACATCATCGAAAAAGCCGGCGTTCTTGTAGAAGCCATTCCTTATATTCACGCCTTTCGCCGCAAAGTCTTTGTCATCAAATACGGCGGTAGCATCCTGGATGATGCGAAAATCCGTCGGAATGTTCTCGAAGATATTGTTTTCTTAAGTTACGTCGGCATCCGCGCGATCATCGTGCACGGCGGCGGGCCGCACATCAGTAAACGCATCAAAGAACTCGGCGGCGAAACGATCTTTCATGAAGGAATTCGGGTCACGGATTCCAAAACCTTGCAGGTCGTAGGCGAAGAACTGGAAAAACTCAACAACCAGATCGTCGAGGAAATCCGTAGTCTAAAAGGGGATGTGACCGGTTTAAAAGGCCACGAAAACATCATTTTCGTTGTGAAAAAAACGGCCTCGCGCGATCTCGGGTTTGTCGGTACAATCACCAGCGTCGAAAAAGAAGCGATCGAAAAACATTTACGTGAAGGCCACATCACCGTTGTTTCGCCGATGGGGATCAGCAACGATCAACAGCCGCACAATGTGAATGCGGACGAAGTCGCCGGCGCAATCGCCGCATCGTTACAAGCCGAAAAAATTGTGCTTTTAACCGATGTTCCCGGCGTCTTGAGCGACGCCAATGATCGCGAGTCTTTGATTTCCAGTTTGACGGTCAAACAAACGGAAGAACTGATTACCAAAGGCGTCATCGCCGGAGGAATGATCCCGAAAGTCCGTTCCTGCACCGGGGTTTTGACTGGCGGCGTTAAAAAAGCGCACATTATCGACGCGCGTTTGCGTCATGCGTTATTGCTTGAGATCTTCACCGATAAAGGGATCGGGACACAAATTTTAGCGGATTAATATAACGATTGTCATTCCCACATGTTTTTATCAGCAATCCGCTATAAAGTAAGACGTCATTGCGAATTGCGAAGCGACGAAGCAATCTAGTAAAATATAAAAATCCTAATGAATACCATCGCCATCCAAAATACAACTATCTTCTATTAAAACTGCTTATAAATTTTATTTTAATTTGCTTGATATTGTGATTTGAAAAATAGACCAAGAGATTCCCGATAAAAACATTCGGGAATGACATGCTAAAACAAGATTGCTTTGCTCCTCGGGAGCTCGCAATGACAGGGCGCGATCACCATGAAAAAACAAGACGTCTTCGACAATTACGATAAATATATTTTATCCACTTACACCAAAGTGCCGGTAATCTTTGTCAAAGGTAAGGGCATGATCTTGACCGACATCGACGGGAAAAAATATCTCGACTTTTTCCCCGGCTGGGCCGTGAACAACGTTGGGCACTGCCATCCGAAAGTCATGGCCGGCGTACGTGACGCGATCAGCAAACTTATTTTCGTTCCGAATAACTTTCACCATTTGCAACAAGCTAAACTTGCAAAAGAAATCATCACAAACGCGTTTTCCGGAAAAGTTTTCTTTTGCAACAGCGGCGCAGAAGCGACGGAAGGGGCCATTAAATTAGCGCATGCCTATGGAAAAGGTGAACGATTTGAAATCATCACCATGCTCAATTCATTTCATGGACGCACCATGGGGGCATTAAGTGCGACCGGACAAGAAAAATATCAGCAAGGTTTTGCTCCACTCGTCCCTGGTTTCAAACACGTCGCCTTTAACGATATCAATGCGCTCAATAAAGCGATCACCGATAAAACGATCGCAATCATGCTCGAGCCTATTCAAGGTGAAGGTGGAGTCAATATCGCGAGTAAGGAATACCTGCAGGAAATACGTAGAATTTGTGATGAAAAAGATATTTTGCTCATTCTAGACGAGGTCCAGACCGGAATGGGCCGTACCGGCGAAATGTTTGCCTTCAAGCATTACGCCATCACTCCGGACCTTATGACTTTGGCGAAATCGCTCGGCGGTGGCTTACCGATCGGAGCGCTCGTCGTCAAAGATAAATTCACCGACGTTTTGAAACCCGGCATGCATGCCACGACTTTTGGCGGCGGACCGGTGATCTGCAAAGCCAGCTTAGGCGTTTTCAAAGCGATCAAGAGCGAAGGAATGCTTAAAAATACCAAAGTCATGGGCGCGTATCTAGTCGAGAAACTCTCGCAATTGAAACAAAAATTTCATTGCATTCTCGAAATTCGTAGTCTAGGATTGATGATCGGTGTTGAACTTTCCCTCGAGGGGAAGGCAGTGGTTGAAGAATGTTTAAAGAACGGCTTACTTATCAATTGCACGCAAGGAAAAGTCCTGCGGATCATGCCAGCTTTAAACGTAAACAAAAAACAAATCGATAAAGCAATCCGCATCCTAGAAAAAGCTTTCGAAACAACTTCCAAATAAATGAAACGCGATTTTATCAGCTTAAAAAGTTACAGTAATGCGGAGCTCGCCAGACTTCTCGAGGACGCGGCACGCCTTAAAAAGGCTAAGAACCGCAATACCAACGATTTAAAAGGCAAGACCATCGGCCTGATCTTTCAAAAGCCTTCGAACCGCACCCGCGTTTCTTTTGAGGTCGGCATTCACCAGCTCGGCGGAAATTGTATTTATCTGGGCCCGGAAGAGATCAATCTCGGCAAGCGCGAAACCACGTCCGACGTCGCGCACACTCTGTCTCGTTATTTGGATGGAATCGTTGCCCGCACCTTTTCGCATCAGGACGTCGTCGAACTCGCAAAATTCGCCACTGTTCCCGTGATTAACGGTCTGACCGATCTTTCCCATCCGTGCCAAGCCATGGCGGACATGCTCACGATCCGCGAACATTTTGGAAAACTCAAAGGGATCAAGATGGCGTACGTAGGCGACGGCAATAACGTCTGCCATTCCCTGATGATCATAAGCGCCAAACTCGGCGTGCATTTGACCGTAGCACACCCGAAAGGTTTTGCGCCGTTAGATAAAGTTTATAATGCCGCACAGGAAATGGCCGTTGATACCAAAGCGAAAATTACGCTGACGACCGACCCGAAACAGGCTGTTAAAGGCGCACAAGTTATTTACGCCGATACCTGGATCAGCATGGGTCAGGAAGAAGAAGCCAAGAAGCGTCTGAAGATTTTTGAAAATTATCAGATCAACAGCAAAATCACGGCGATGGCCGATAAAAAATATATTTTCATGCATTGTCTGCCGGCGCACCGCGGGCAGGAAGTCACCGAAGAAATTATCGACGGCCCGCATTCAGTCATTTTTGACCAAGCGGAAAACCGTTTACACGTTCAAAAAGCGATTTTAGTTAAGTTATTAGCCAAGGGAGCCAAGAAATGAAAAAGGTTGTTTTAGCGTATTCGGGCGGGTTAGACACGTCCTGCGCGATCAAATGGTTGCAAGATAAAGGCTATGATGTTGTGGCGATGATCGCCGACGTCGGGCAGGGGGAAGATTTCGATGTCATTAAAAAACGCGCGCTCAAAACCGGGGCGAGCAAAGTCCATATTTTGAATTTACAAAAAGAATTTGTCAGTGATTACGTTTTTCCGGCGATCCGTGCCAATGCCATGTACGAAAACAAATATTTGCTCGCGACGGCGTTGTCCCGTCCCTTGATCGCCAAGCACCAGGTGGAAATCGCGCACAAAGAAAAAGCGACCGCTGTTGCGCACGGCTGTACCGGAAAAGGTAATGATCAAGTTCGTTTTGAGACGACTATTCGTTTATTGGATCCGTCCTTAGAACATATTGCTCCGGTCCGGGTCTGGGAATTCAAAACCCGCGACGAAGAAATCGATTACGCGAAAAAACATAAGATCCCAGTCAGCGTCACCAAAAAAAGCCCGTACAGTATTGATATCAATTTATATGGTCGCAGTATCGAATGCGGTGTGCTCGAAGATCCGTGGGCCGAACCGCCGGAAGAAATTTATCATTTTACCGTCAGTCCGGAAAAAGCTCCGGATAAAGCGACGTATATCGAAATCGATTTCAAGGACGGAACACCCGTTTCCATCGACGGAAAGATTTATGAACCGCTCGAATTGATCAAGAAGTTGAACGAAATCGGCGGGAAGAATGGCGTCGGACGTGTTGACGCCATCGAAAACCGTCTCGTCGGAATCAAGTCGCGCGAAATTTATGAAAATCCGGCGGGGTTGATTCTTTATGTTGCTCATCTCGAATTGGAATCACTCGTTTTGGACCGCGAAACCGCTCACTACAAACAATTGATTTCGCCGAAATACGCGCAAATAATTTACAACGGTTTATGGGAAACGCCTTTGAAAAAACAATTGGATGCGTATATCAATGAAACACAAAAGAATGTCACCGGGACCGTGCGTTTGAAATTGTATAAAGGAAATTGCATCGTCGTCGGACGCAAATCAAAGTATTCCCGTTACAAATTGAAGTTAGCAACTTACGGTTCGGAAGATCAATTCGACCAAAAAATGGCCGAAGGCTTTCTAAAACTTTGGGCAATGCCGTACGCGTAATCACAACATGTCATCCCCGAATGCTTCAATCGGGGATCCACGTTTTGAAAATGGATTCCCGCTTTCGCGGGAATGACAAAGTAAGGATATTTATGTCAACCAAACTCTGGGGCGGACGATTCAGCAAAGGGACTCATAAACTCGTCGAAGAGTTTACGAATTCGATCCATTTTGACCAAAAGCTGGCCAAATACGACGTTATCGGTTCGCTGGCACACATCGACGTTTTGAAAAAAACGAAACTGCTCAGTGGCTCAGAACATTCGAAAATTCGTAGCGCCTTGAATTCAATTCTTAAAACCATCGAAAATGGCACGTTCAAAATCGATCCGTCGTTCGAAGATATTCATTCCTATATTCAACACCTCGTCGAAACAAAAGCAGGGAAGGCCGGCCTGAAACTTCATACCTGTCGTTCCCGTAACGACCAGGTCGCTTTTGACGTCAAAGCGTATACAATCGACAATCTTTTCGTGACGCAAAAACTGGTCGATGATCTGACGATAAGCCTGGGCATGTTAGCAACGAAAAACCGCAATATTGTTTTACCTGGCTTCACTCATTTACAGCACGCCATCCCGATCGGGCTGACACAATACTTAGGCGCGTACGTCGAGATGTTTAACCGCGACCACGTCCGACTTTATAATGCCGCGAAGAATATTCGCTTAACTTTGGGCGCCGGAGCTTTGGCGGGGACCATGATTCCGTCGGCGAATTACAATCTTAAGAAATATAAAATCCAAATGAATAGTATTGAAGCGACAAAAAATTCTTTGGATGCAGTCAGTGACCGCGATTTCGTCATTGAAAGCTTAAACGCGCTCGCAACGACGGCCATGCATATGTCCCGTTTGGCAGAGGACATGATCCTTTGGGCCAGTAAAGAATTTGATTTTATCGACATCGATGATGCGTTTTGCACTGGCAGTTCGCTCATGCCGCAAAAAAAGAATCCCGATGTTTTAGAACTTGTGCGTGGCTATACCGGACGGCTTTATGGCAATCTCATCAATGTTCTGGTCATGATGAAGGGCCTGCCGCTGGCCTACAATCGCGACATGCAATTGGACAAAGAACCTTTGTTCGATTCGTTTGAAATCGTGCAAAAAGAACTCGCGATTTTGGCGGAACTTTTTAAGAATGTGACATTCAAAAAAGATAATATCGCTAAACAGCTCGAAGACGAATCACTTTACGCCACCGATATCTCCGACTATCTCGTGAAGAATGGTGTTGTGTTTAAAGAAGCCCATAAAATCGTCGGACACTTGATCCAGCATAAATTAAAAAATAATGTTGAAATTAAAACGATGAGCGATGCAGAGTTAAAAGTTTTTCACCCAAAGCTGACTGCAAAAGCCATGAAGCATATCATCAATCCAAATATTTCCGTCCAATCTAAAAAATCTGTTAAAAAGTAGGGTTTTAAAATGCACGATTTTAAATTTAAAAATAACGAACTTTACTGTGAGAGTGTTAAAGTCGCGGCCGTAGCCAAAGCGGTAGGGACACCGTTTTATCTTTACAGCCATAATACGCTCGTCGATCATTTAACCAAAATCCAAAAAGCTTTTGCTGCAGTAAATCCAACGATTTGCTTCGCGATGAAGTCGAATGGAAACTTAGGGGTTCTCAAAACCTTGGCCAACTATGGTGCTGGTTTTGACATCGTTTCGATGGGGGAATTGAAAAAAGCGCTCAAAATCGGCGCTGATCCGAAAAAGATTGTTTTCGCTTCCGTCGGTAAAACCGAAGAAGAAATTGCCATTACTTTAAAAGCCGGTATTCTCTTTTATAACGTCGAATCTGTTCCCGAACTCGAAGAAATCAATCGTATCGCAAAAAAAATGGGCAAGATCGCTCCCGTTGCTCTACGTATCAATCCGGATGTTGCCGCACCCACACACAAGCACATCACGACCGGAACGCTGAAGAATAAATTCGGGATCGACCTAACATCAACGAGAAAATTACTCAAAGAACAAAAAAAATATAAGAATATTAAAATCTCCGGCTTACATATTCATATCGGTTCACAAATCGTGACCGCTACCCCGTTTATTAATGCGATCAAGAAGGTCATTGAGTTTTTAGAAAGCTTGCGCAGCGAGGGAATTGTACTAGAATATTTGGACATTGGCGGCGGGTTGGGGATCATTTACAAAGATGAAAATCCTCAAAGCGCACAGAATTATGCCGATGCAATCTTGCCGTATCTGATCAAGACCGGTTTAAAAATTGTCATGGAGCCAGGACGCTTTATCGTCGGCAATGCTGGCATCTTCGTCACCAAGGTGTTGTATTTAAAAGATAATGGGTTTAAAAAATTTCTCATTGTCGACGGCGGGATGAACGATTTAATCCGTCCGTCACTTTACGGCGCATATCACGAGATCGTTCCAGTAAAAACGAGTAAAGCAAAAACAACTACTGTCGATGTCGTCGGACCGGTCTGCGAAAGCGGCGATTTCTTAGGTAAAGAACGTGAGTTACCAGCCTTAAAAAAAGGCGATCTCTTGGCGGTCATGAGTGCCGGCGCTTACGGTTACGTGATGTCGAGCAATTACAATGTCCGTTGCCGCGTACCGGAAGTGCTCGTTAAAGGCAAAGAATTTGCGGTGACGAAAAAACGCGAAACATACGATGATCTATTAAGAGGTGAAACCGTTCCGATTTTTTTAAAAACCTAGTGGAAGTGCGAGGACACTATCTTTGCTCAAACAGTCCTCGCGCAAGCCGCTAAAACTTAATTCAAAAGACTTATGGGTAAGTGGCTTGGCTGCGGAACTCGCCAGATAGTGCATCCGCACTCCCACTAAAAAAATATGAAAAAATCAATTCACTTCACAAAAATGGTCGGCGCCGGTAATGATTTTATAGTGATCGAAGCCAACAAAACTCTCGATTACAAAAAACTCGCCCTTAAAATGTGCCACCGTTCCGACGGTATTGGTGCGGACGGGATCCTTGTCCTGGACAAATCTAAGACGAGCGATTACCGCATGCGCATCGTCAATGCCGACGGATCGGAAGCGGAAATGTGCGGCAATGGCGCACGTTGCATCGCGGCCTATATTGCGCAGACCAAAAAACCTTCAAAGAAATTATTTTCGATCGAAACGCTCGCCGGTGAAATCTTGGGCGAAGCCAAAGGGGAGATCGCACGCGTCCGCTTAAGCGAACCCAACGATTACCGTCCCGGCGTTCCCCTGACTTTGAATGGCAAAAATATCAATGTCCATTACATTGATACCGGCGTGCCGCACACAATCGTGTATGTCGAAGGTTTGGCTGGAATTGATGTGAACAAAATCGGTCCGACGATCCGTTATCACAAAACTTTTGCCCCGCGTGGCACCAACGTCAATTTCGTTGAGCAGGCCAATAAAGACTTAGTCGCGGTCCGTACCTATGAACGCGGCGTCGAGGCGGAAACTCGCGCCTGCGGGACCGGAAGCGTCGCCGCCGCGATCGTTTCCTATTTGCAAGCCAATCCCGGAACTTTGCAGCGTGATCAGAAAAAAGCGCAAATGAATGTTTTGACGCAAAGTGGCGAGACCCTGGAAGTCACCTTCGATATCACCGCGCAAAAAATCACGAACGTTTGGCTCAAAGGCACTGCGAAATTTATTGCGGATGGAAATTATTTCCTCTAACAACCCTACAAAGGACATAGTTTAAATGTTCAAAGGTTCAATTGTTGCGATTGCGACACCGTTTATAAATGGAAAAGTTGACGAAGCGTCTCTTAAGAAACTTGTCGAATTTCAAATCAAAAGTGGCACAAACGGCATTGTTCCCTGCGGCACGACGGGTGAGTCGCCGACTTTAAACAACGAAGAGCATGAACATGTCATTGACGTTTGCATCCAAACCGCCAAAGGCCGCGTCCCCATTATCGCCGGAACTGGTTCCAACTCGACAGCAGAAGCGGTCGCTTTGACCAAGCACGCTGAAAAAATGGGCGCCGACGGAGTTCTGCAGGTCAGCCCGTACTACAACAAACCGACGCAAGAAGGACTTTATCGACACTTCAAAGCGGTTTCCGAATGTTCCAAACTTCCGATCATTCTTTATAACATCGCTGGCCGTACCGCGGTCAACATCGAACCGACAACCGTCGCGCGTTTAGCCCGCGATTGCAAAAATATCGTCGGTGTTAAAGAAGCGTCCGGTTCTCTCGACCAAATGCAGACGACAAAAATGCTTTGCCCGAAAGAGTTTATCCTTTTGTCCGGTGACGACGCGCTGCTACTTCCGATCTTGAACATCGGCGGGGTTGGCGTTATTTCCGTAGCCGCCAACATTATTCCAAAAGACATTCTAAAAATCATTTCCGCTTTCAACGCCGGTAAACTTAATGAAGCGCAAAAAGTTCATTATAAAATTCTGCCTTTGATCAAAGCTTTATTCTTGGAAACCAATCCGATCCCGCTCAAAGCCGCGATGGCGCTTATGAGCCTTTGCTCGCCGGAAATCCGTTTGCCATTGTGTGAAATGTCGAAAGTTAACGATGAGTTTCTGAAACAAGCTTTAAAAGATTACGGGTTAATAAAATAATATATACGCGGGTCCTGCCGCTGCGGGACTCTACTCGCTTCGCCAGCTAAAGCCTGGCTCCGCTCGTAGAGAACTCCCCTTCGCGTCACCCGCTAAGCAAACGGAGTTGTTATGACAATAAAGCTTGCAGTCAGCGGTTCAATGGGAAGAATGGGACAACGCATTACCGCGTTAGCTTTGGCTGACAAAAAATTCAAGATCGCCGCTTTACTCGAACGCCCGGGCGCAACGGGTTCCGTCGAAGGCATCAAAATCAGTCCGTCCAACGAATCGTTAAAAGGTTGTGATGCTCTGATCGAATTCACCACGCCAGATGCAACCATCGCCAATTTAAAAGCCTGCGTCAAACACAAAGTAGGGATGGTCATCGGCACGACCGGTTTGACCGACGCCCACAAAAAAGAAATCAAAAAAGCTTCCGCTAAAATTCCGATTGTCTTTTCACCCAACATGTCCGTTGGGGTCAATGTCTTTTTCAAAATCTCCGAAATGCTTTCCGAAAAAACACCGGATACCTACACCGTTAACATGACCGAGGCGCACCACATCCATAAAAAAGATGCGCCGTCAGGAACAGCCAAAACCATTGCCGAAATCATTGAAGCTGCCTCATCGAAAAAAGTTAAGAATATTGAATCAATCCGTGAAGGGGAGATCATTGGCGATCACAAAGTCATTTTCGAAAGCGCCGATGACACTATCATTATCTTTCATCACGCAAAAAGCCGCGACATCTTCGCTAAAGGTTCCCTCGTCGCGGCAAAATTTTTGAAAGGTAAGAAAAAAGGCCTATTTAACATGCAAGATGTTTTGGATTTAAATTAATGGAACTGTTCCGGGTCCTGCCCGTCGGCAGCCCTGCCGGCTTCGCTAGCGCTCCAGGCGGCTGGGCTCCCGCCTCCGGTCACCCGGCCAAAATATCGCGACAAATTTATTAGGTTAAACTACAAATTAATTAACTGAGGACATTATGACCGTGGACACCGCATTCAACATAGAATTTTCAGACAGACTCAAAGAATTACCCCCATACCTCTTCATCGAAATCGAAAAAGCCAAGCGCCAAGCGCGCGCCGAAGGCCGCGACATTATCGATCTTGGCGTCGGCGATCCCGACACCCCAACGTTACCGCACATCATCACCGCGATGCAAAAAGCTGTGACCGATCCTGCCAACCACCGTTACGCGTTTGACGCAGGCTTACCATTGTTACGGACCGAGATCGCCACGTGGTTTAAAAACCGTTTCGGCGTTGAACTCAATTGCGACAATGAAATTTATCCTTTGATCGGTTCCAAAGAAGGTCTTGCGCATTTGCCGCTGGGGATCATCAATCCGAAAGACAAAGTTCTTTTGACTGACCCGGCTTATCCGGCCTACCGCGCCTCAATCGCCTTTGCCGGCGGAAAAATCCAAAACCTTCCGCTAAAAGAAGGCAACGGCTTTTTACCAGATTTAAAAAAGTTAGCTGAAATCAAAGATGCCAAAGCGATGTGGGTCAACTATCCGAACAATCCAACTTCCGCGACGGCAAATCTTGACTTTTATAAAGAGTTGGTGGCAATAGCGCGTGAAAAAGGTATCATTTTGATTTCGGATATGGCGTATTCTGAAATTTATTTCGACGGTGAAAAGCCACCCAGCATTCTCGAAGTTGAAGGTGCGAAAGATATTGCCATCGAATTCCATTCTTTTTCCAAGACCTACAACATGACCGGCTGGCGCATCGGCTGGGCCTGCGGAAATCCAAAATTGGTAGCCGCGCTTGCCAAAGTCAAATCGAATTTTGACTCAGGGATTTTTCAAGCGATACAAGTCGCCGGTGTTACGGCTTTAAGAACTAACCCCGAAGAGCTTGAAGACCTTCGTACCATGTATCAAGAACGACGCGATCTTTTGATCAATGGGTTGCGCAGCTTAGGCTGGAAAATTCAGCCGCCGAAAGCCGCATTCTATATCTGGGCCCGTTTACCGAAAGGGTATACGTCGTCCATGGAAACTGCGGCCCGCTTTTTAAAAGAAGCGAACGTCGTCGTTACTCCGGGTGTTGGTTTCGGGGAAGCAGGCGAAGGGTTCGTCCGCATGACGATCACTATGCCGAAAGATCGTTTGACCGAAGCGGTCGAACGTTTAAGTAAAATCTTATAACCAGAAGGCTGTTTGAGTTAACCTTCTTTGCTCAAACATCATTCTCGAAAACTTTATGCCGACAGTTTATTTAGCTTACGGATCAAATATGGGTCATCGCCGTCAAAACATTGACGACGCAGTCAAACTCCTCAATAAAAACGGTATTAATGTCACAAAAGTTTCAAATCCGCTGGAAACCAAACCCATCGGAGGAATTGCTCAGGCCCATTTCCTCAATGGGGTCCTGGCCGCAGAGACCAAACTTACACCCAAAAAATTACTTCACCAAATAAAAATCATTGAGCAACAGATGGGGAGGGTCAAATATTTAAAAAACGGCCCTCGTCCAATTGATATTGATATCCTGCTGTACGGCAATTTAAAAATCAAAACCGACAATCTAAATATTCCGCATCCAGAAATTAAGAAAAGAAAATTTGTCCGCGAGCCGTTATTGCAAATCGCTCCGGGATTAAAAATCTCATGAACATCGCCACTTCGATTTCACAAATACAAAAATTTCTCGCCGCTGCACGTAATAAGGGAAAGTCAATCGGCTTTGTCCCGACGATGGGGGCACTACACCACGGACATTCAACCTTGTTACGCCGCTCGCGCAAAGACAACGACGTGAGTGTTTTGAGCATTTTTGTTAATCCCACACAATTTGGCCTCAACGAAGATTTCACGAAATACCCTCGGGACAAAAAAAAAGATGTTTTGTTGGCAAAGAAAGAAAATGTTGATATAATTTTTTATCCGTCGGAAAAATTGATGTACCCGGCGGGGTATTTGACATTTATCGAAGCTGGAAACCTGGGTCAAGTTTTAGAAGGCCGTTCACGTCCCGGGCATTTTCGTGGTGTTGCGACGGTGGTGGCAAAACTTCTCAATATCGTCGCACCCGAGCGGATGTATCTCGGTGCAAAAGATGCTCAGCAATGTGTCGTTTTAAAACACCTTGTTACGGATCTCAACTTTCCGACAAAGATTATCATTGGTCCAACAGTCAGAGAATCCGACGGGCTAGCAATGAGTTCGCGCAATCAATATTTGTCGCCGTCCGAACGCAAGGACGCGACTGTTCTTTATAGTTCATTACTTTTGGCACAAAACGAAATCAAGCGCGGCCTGCGTGACGCGGCGAAGACCCGGTTCTTAATTGAACAAAATATTCGCACGCTGAGCAAGGGCGTGATTGATTATGTAGCGTGCGTCGACGCCGAGACACTCAACGCGTTGACAGAACTCAAAGGAAATGTTTTAATTGCCCTTGCGGCACGATGGGGCAAGACGCGATTGATCGATAATATTAGTTTAAGTGTTAAATGAAAGTGAACGATGGCTCCACGAAAAAAGTTACGTATTGGAATTTTGGGCTGTGGCGCAATCGGTTCGCGGATCGCGAAGAGTGTCACGCAAGAATTAAAAGACTGCTGCCAACTCGCTGGCTTTTATGATTGCGCGCCTGCAAAAATGGCGACGCTGGCTAAAGCATTAAAGCAAAACGATCTTAAGAAACGTTCGCTCAAGGAATTGATCCAAAGTTGTGATCTTATGGTTGAAGCCGTAACTTCTACACAAACCGATCAGTTTGTTCACGAAGCTCTCAACAGTGGACGACATGTTCTCACCATGAGTGTCGGGAAATTGTTGCTCTCGCAGGACAAAATCTTTACCGCGGCGGCAAAACACCGCTGCCATTTGCTGGTCCCGTCCGGCGCCATCGCCGGAATTGATGCTTTAAAAGCGGCCAGTCTGGTTCGCATTGATAAAATCACCCTTACCACTCGCAAACCTTTAAATGGTTTTACCCAAAACGAATACCTCGAAAAAAAGAAAATATTTTTAGCAACCATCACTGGAGAGACGGTGATGTTTGATGGAACCGTAAAAGAAGCGGTCAAACATTTCCCGCAAAATATCAATGTGGCCGCAACACTGGCTTTTGCCTGTGGCATGCCGCAAAAAATTCGCGTCCGTATTCTGACTTCACCGGAATATAAAATTAATTCTCATGAAATCGAAATCAAAGGCGAATTCGGACGTATTTTTACCCGCACTGAAAACGTGACCTGCCCCGACAATCCCAAGACCAGCTGGTTGGCCGTTTTGTCGGCGATCAAAACTTTAAAAGATTTTTGTACGGGTTATCGCATCGGAACTTAAGGACAGCAAGTCCTTGTATTAGCAAAATTCAATTGGAAGGGGGGTGAACAACATGGCCAAGAAAGTCGCTAAAGTAGGCGTCAAGAAAGAAAAGGGATACCTTTATTTCGTTGACAAGAACGGTGACGTTTCCGCCGCCTTAATGGCGCGTGGTGACAAAAAAGGTGGTAAACCTAAAAAGGTTGCCAAAGCTGGTATTAAGAAAGAATCCGGCTTCCTTTATTTCATCGATAAAGATGGAGACATCGCAGCTGCCGCAATGGTTCGCGGTGGTGCAAAGAAGAAGTCTGCAAAGAAAGTCGCTAAAGCAACAAAAAAAGTCGCTAAAAAGCGCAAATAGTCGTATCGCGACATCTAAAATAGCCCTGCATGGCATGTGAATGCCCTACGGGGCTATTTTATTGTTTTAGAGGGCCGTTTTGTCCCTTGACGCGTTCAACAAATTAGCGTAAAGTTGACTGTCTTTGCGAGGAGCCCGTAGGGCGACGCGGCAATCTCAAAACCGCCTGCTTCGCAATGACACGAGATCACCCTTATGAATACCGATTTCATCACCATCCATAAAGCGCGCGAGCATAATCTCAAGAACATTGATGTTAAGATACCGCGCAATAAATTCACCGTTGTCACCGGCCTTTCCGGGTCAGGAAAATCGTCTTTGGCGTTTGATACCATCTACGCCGAAGGCCAACGCCGTTACGTCGAGAGTTTATCGGCCTACGCCCGCCAATTTCTCGAACAATTGCAAAAACCCGACGTCGAATACATCGAAGGCCTTTCGCCGACGATCTCGATTGAACAAAAGACCACCAGCCGCAACCCGCGCTCGACGGTGGCCACCCAAACCGAAATTTATGACTATTTGCGACTGTTGTTTGCACGTGTTGGGACACCATTCTGTTACAACTGCGGTAAACCGATCGAACGCCAAACCGTCGAAGAAATCACCAAACAAATTTTAAGCGTGCCGGAAGGCACCAAAATCAACGTTTTAGCGCCGTTCATTCGCGGCCGCAAAGGCGAATATCGCGATATCGGCAAGCAGGTTTCCAAAGCCGGGTTTGTGCGTTATCGCGCCGACGGCGAAGTCCATGAAGCCGGCGACAAAGTTAAATTTGATAAGTTCAAAGTGCATCATATTGAAATCGTCGTAGACCGACTCGTTATTAAAGACAGTATTAAAAAGCGTCTGACGGATTCGCTCGAAACGGCGCTTAAAATCGGCGAAGGAATCGTCATGATCGATTTTAACGGTCAGCAGCCCGAAAAAACCTTTAGTGAACGTTATGCCTGCGTCGATTGCGGGACCAATCTTTTGGAAATCGAACCGCGCATCTTTTCTTTTAACTCTCCATACGGCGCCTGCCCGGACTGTAACGGTCTTGGGACCAAAATGGAAATCGACCCAAATTTGTTGATTCCTGACGTGAATAAGCCGTGGGTGCAAGCAATTGCGCCGTGGAAACGCGGAAACAAAAATTATTTAATGTATTACCGCGCCGTTCTGCGTGAAATCGGGACCGAATACGGTATGGATCAACAAACCGCTTTTAAAGACCTGCCGACGCGATTTAAAACGATCATTTTTAAAGGGTCCGAAGATGAAGTATGGGGTAAACCGTTCGAAGGTATTTTGAATTACATGCATCGCCTCTTTAAAGAAACCGACAGCGAATGGCTGCAGGGAGAAATCAACCAATATATGTCTGAATCGCCGTGCCCAACGTGCGAAGGGAAGCGCCTTAAACAAGAATCGTTGGCCATTAAAATAGCCGGAAAAAATATCGCGCAGGTTACGAGCTTTTCCATTAAAGAGGGCCGCGAATTTTTTAACTCACTCAAACTCAATACCGAACAAAAGAAGATCAGCGAACAAATCTTAAAAGAAATTCAACGGCGCTTAGTTTTCTGTATCGACGTCGGATTGGAATATTTGACCTTGGACCGCAAAAGCGCGACACTGTCCGGCGGGGAAGCCGAACGTATCCGTTTAGCGACACAAGTAGGATCGGGCTTAGTCGGCGTCATTTACATTCTCGACGAACCCTCCATCGGTCTGCATCAAAAAGATAATGATCGTTTACTGTCAACGCTTCATTCCTTACGCGATATCGGGAACACCTTGATCGTCGTCGAACACGACGAAGACACGATCCGTAAGGCCGACTACATTATCGATATGGGTCCCGGAGCAGGCGAGCTCGGCGGAGAAGTCATCTATGCCGGGGACATTGCGGGGTTGCTCAAATCGCCAAAATCACTGACCGGCCAGTATCTACGCGGAGATTTAAACATCAAACTTCCGGAAAAACGCCGTGAAATCGTAAAAACAAAATTTCTTAAAATTACCGGTGCGAAAGAGCACAATTTAAAGAACATCAATGTTTCGTTTCCGCTTGGGACCTTCATCTGCATTACCGGTGTATCCGGTTCCGGCAAGTCGACGCTCATTAATGACATTTTATACAAAGCTTTAGCGCAAAAAATTTATCATGCGAATGAAAAGCCGGGCGCTTTCAAGAAGATCGAAGGCATCGAGAACATCGACAAAGTCATCGTCGTCGATCAATCGCCGATCGGCCGCACGCCGCGTTCGAATCCCGCCACCTACACCGGAGTCTTTAGCATCATACGAGATCTGTTCGCGCAAATGCCGGAAGCGAAAATGCGCGGCTACAAACCCGGACGCTTCAGCTTTAACGTTCCCGGGGGGCGCTGCGAAGCCTGTCACGGCGATGGGATCAAAAAGATCGAAATGCATTTTTTGCCCGACGTTTATATCGAATGCGAAGTCTGCCACGGCAAACGCTTCACAGAACAGACTTTGGATGTTAAATATAAAGAAAAGAGCATCAGCGATGTTCTTAATCTTTCCGTCGAAGAAAGCCTTAAAATCTTTGAAAATATTCCACGCATCCGTACCGTCGTACAAACCTTGTGCGACGTCGGTCTTGGCTATGTCAAATTAGGACAACCGGCGACAACGCTGTCCGGAGGAGAGGCGCAGCGCGTCAAACTAGCCAGCGAATTGTGTAAACCGGCCACCGGAAAGACACTTTATATTCTCGACGAACCGACGACCGGATTACATTTTGCCGACGTGGATAAATTGATGACCGTTTTGCAACGATTGGTTGACCGTCAGAACACCATTATTGTTATTGAGCATAATTTGGAAGTCATCAAAAACGCCGATTACATTATTGATCTTGGGCCCGATGGCGGCGACAAGGGAGGGGAAATCGTTTTTGCCGGGACTCCCGAAGCCCTTTGTGAAAATAAGACCTCACACACAGCAGAATATCTGAAGAAAATTTTAAAACGATAAATGGGATTGTTATAATACTCCATGCGTAATTATTCTTTTTTAAAAATTCTTGCCCTTACACTCTTTCTGACCGGCGGTTTCTTATCGGAACGTGCGACCGCTGCAAAAGCGGCCGAGACTACAGAAAACCGTCAAGAAGAGGAACTTTTCCTGATTGCACAAAAAGCTTTTGACGACGGTTTTTATGATGTCGCCATGCGCTATATCGATCAGTTCCAGCAAAAATATCCCACCTCACAGAAAAGTGTACAGGCCAAACTGCTCCTCGGACAATGCTACTTTTTTAAGAACCAATATCTGAAAGCTTTCGAAATTTTTCAGGCACTTTCGCAAGTAACGGAATTTCGCGACGTGACATTGTTCTGGCTTGGTGAAACGTATTTCAAAGGCGGCGATTTTAAGCAGGCGGAAAAAAATTATTTGCAGGTCATCAACACTTATGCAAATTCTTCCTATATGCCACAGGCCTTATATTCATTAGGGTGGACCTACTTTGAAGAGACCAGTTATAAAGAAGCCAAGAATTACTTTACCAAATTAATCACCCGTTTCCCGACACATTCCCTCAGCGAAGAAGCGGCGTTTAAGATCGGTGAATCTAGTTATCATGACGGCGAAAATGACACTGCGATTAAATTCTTTAAAGACTTTCTCACTGTTTATCCCAAGTCCAGCCGCCGGGCCGAAGCCAATTTCTTTATCGCCGAATCGTATTACAACAGCGAAGATTATCTCTCCGGATTGACGTTCTATGCGCAAGCGGCGGAGAAAGCGTTCGACCCGAAGGTCACGGTCCTCGCCAATCTCGGTATGGGCTGGAGTTATTTAAAATTACAGAAGTATGATCTTGCCTATAAAAGTTTCAGCGCAGCAGAAAAAACGGCCGAAGAAAAAAATATCTCGACGGAAGATATCGTCATCGGTTTGGCGACACTTTTTGCCGAAGCCGGCGATCATACCAAGGCGATGGAAACTTATGAAAAATTAATCAAACAGTTTCCCAACAATCCGCGGATCGCGGAAGCTTACTTAGGGCTTGCGAACTCCGCTTATGCACTAGGACAATATGACGCGGCCGTCGTAAATTATCAGTATTTAATTTCCAATTTTTCTAAGAATACAGCTTTCACGGAGATCATGGAAAAAGCTTACTACGGCTTGGCGTGGACGTATTTAAAGAGCGGGAAGACCGAACAAGCCATTCAAAGCTTTCAGGACATCGCGGCAAAGTCCACTAACAAAATCGCGCGTGGCAGTGCTTTGACGCAGATCGGTGATGCGTATCAAGAAATCAATTGGCTCGATAAGGCCGTCGAGATTTATGACCAGCTCCTGCGCGAGTATCAAGATACTGTTTATGCCGATTACGCCCAATTCCGGCAAGGAATCGCTTTATTGAAATCGGATAAAATTGAAGCAGCGACCCTGTCGTTCCAAAGTCTGCAAGCCAATTTCCCCAATAGTAAATATTTGACGGAAGTTAAATACTATCTTGGGCTGGCCTATTTCAAAAAAGAAGATTGGGAGCAATCCATCCGCCAGGTCAAATCATATCTCAACGCGGAAAGTGAGAAGAAAGAGTTTGCGCCGGAAGCCAATTATCTCATCGGACTCGCCCAGTTTAATTTGAAGAAATACGATCAATCGCTCGTTTCCTTTCAAAAAGTCGTAAAAAACTTTGCCGACCCAAAAAACATCTTACAAACCGCAGAGCTGTATATCGCCAAGTCTTTTTACGGTTTGAACAAATCAAAGGAAGCCATTGATAAATTTACCGACATTGCCAAATCTTATCCCAAGACCGACACTGCGTCCGAAGCCTTGTTGTGGCTCGGTGACCATTATCTAGACGAAGGGAAGTACAGTTCGGCGGTCGGATTCTATAAACAATTTATCGACGATTTCCCGGGCAGCGACAAGTTAAACCTGGTTCTTTATGAATTAGGTCAAAGCTATCAAGGAGCTGGTCAGTTGGAAGATGCGCTCAATGCGTACAAGCTCGTCACGGAAACTCCCTACAAGGAACTTTTCGCAAAAGCCAAACTCGCTATCGCCGACATCTTTTCAAAAGACATGGATCCAACCAGCGCGATTGCGACCTATCAAAACATTGCGCAAACCGTTCCGGAATTTAAAAAGGACGCGCTCTTGCGAGTCGCAGAAATTTATAAAACCAATCAGGACTATCAAAAAGCGATTACGACGTACGAAGAAGTTTTGGCCGCAGGTTCATCTCTGAGCAAAACGGACGCCGCTGGATTATATTTTGAAATCGGAGACACCTATGAACTGTTGAATAATTCCAGCAAAGCCGTCGAGTCGTACTTAAAAATTTCTTATCTTTACCCTGAAGAAAAAGACTGGATCATTAAATCGTATTTACGTCTGGGACGAATTTTTGAAGACGGTTCGCAGTGGGAACAAGCCGCAACCATTTACAACAAAGTTATTGTCTTTAATACCGATGAAGCCAAGCACGCAAAAGAGCGCCTCGACTGGATCGCTGCCAACACGAAAGCCACACCTTAATTTTAAAGGACCCACAATGAATGAAATCTCTTCACAACAATTTTTAACCGCCGGGGGGCCGGCCATGATTCCGATTGTTTTATCGTCGGTCGCGGCCGCAACAATCATGCTGGGCAAATATAATGATTTTCGAAACCTCCGTGCAGAGACACCGCAGATAAAGACCGAAGTTTTTGCCTTGATCCGTGATAATAAAATCAAAGCCGCGGTTATCGCTTGCGAAAACCATCCATCAGTCCTGAGTCGCGTTTTAAAAAACGGACTGCTGCAATTCGGTAACACGCGTGAAGAAATCAAAGACGCCGTCCACACCGCCATCTCACTGGAAATGGCCGCACTCGAACGCGGATTGACACCGCTGATCACGATTGCTAATGTCACGCCACTATTTGGGATTCTCGGAACAGTGCTAGGAATGGCGCTGATTTTCCAAACAATCTCCGCGCGCAGCGCGGGAATGGATCCCGTCACCGTCTCAGATCTAGCCGGCGGGGTTTGGCAGGCGCTCTTGGCCACGATCGCCGGACTTGTCGTCGCAATCCCGTCATTTGTCGGATACAACTATTTTGTCACCGAAGTCAGCCAAAGTGTCAATGAACTCGAGCAGGCGGGCGAAGAGTTGATTCATTTAATGACACGGCTCAATGAAAATTATTCAAGTCAAATCACAAATGCTGAACAATAAAATATCGCTGCACCAAAATAAACTAGCGATCGGACTCATGGCGATCACAATTGCACCGCTCATCAATTTATTATGTTTGTTTATAATGTTCTTTATGATCGCCCCGTTTATCCTTTACCCGACGTCCACACATATCAATTTGCCCAAGACCATCACCAGCGACGTTATCCCTGAAACAACGACTACCATCGCCATCACCAGTGAGGATATTATCTATTTTCAGAACAAAGTTGTGACGGAAAAAGAATTAAAACAACTTCTTAAAACACCATCATTAAAAAAAAATCCGATCCTCATCAAGGCCGACCGTCGTTCATCCTTAGCGCGCGTCATTGATGTGTGGAATGTCTGCCGTGAGTTAGGACTGGAGCGCGTCAATCTCGCGACGACGATTAACAAATAATATGCCTCAACACCTTCAAGCAAAATTTAAAAATTTTCCAATACGAGCTATGCTCATCGCTTTGATGGCCCATGTTTTGTTTTTTTCACTGGTGACGTTTAAAATGCCGGATATCACACCAATACCAAAGACCGAAATCGCTTTCTTAGGGGCCATTCTCGACTCATTTGAAGTGCAGAGACTCGACAACGTTAGGGCGACGACTCCCGATGTTTCGACTATTTTATCAAAGCCAAACCAGCGGGCCGGGAAGGAAGTGATGTCGTCCAACAAACCGAAATTCGCTGACCGGGTCAACGTCCAATCGAAAAATTTCGTTAAATCAGCAACTCAAGATGCAATCGTAACCGATAAAATAATTCCCCTCGCACCACAGAAAACCGTGGAACAACCGGCAGAGACGCAGCTTTATCAGCGGCTTAGGCTTTACCGATGATCAAATTAGACTTTTCATTGACCATTATCATCATAACTTCTTTAATACCAGTGCTTGTAATCTGTTGGTGGATATTTTATACTATGAAACGTAACGAAGCCTTGCTGAGTTCGCACGAAACGGTCGAGCAATGTCCATTTTGTACTTATTTATTCTTTGAATCCAATCATAAACCGTTGTCTAAATGCCCACGTTGCCAAAGCCTTCTTGGTGGGGAAGTGAATTACGGAGAAAGTTAAGACATGCGGATCCTAAATAAAAATCGAGCAAAAGAGTCCGGGGTCATCCTTGTGACCGTTGTTATTCTAACGATCATTCTCTCTATCGTCGCGATCGGCGTCATGAGCCTTAATGTCAGCCAAATTAAAACAAGTGGGAGTGTTGTTAAAACAATCGTGGCAGAACAATTAGCCACGGGGCTATTTTATCAGGATTACCAAAGACGCATTGATGCAGCGGGGACGCGTCCTACGAGTGTTATGGTCGGATTAACGAATTACGTTGTAAACTGGAGCGCCGACACCGCAGCGGGTGCCCCCCAGAACGATACCAATCTGGTCCGATTCAACATCACGTATTAATACTTTTTCCGCAAAATCCACTTAATATTTTTCACAATTAACTTTATTTCAATTAACATCTCACCTATAATACGTATTAATTATTATACTTTTCTCTCTCATTGATAAAATTCAAAAAGATTTCATGGACTTAAAGAAAATATTGTTCTCAAAAACATCCGCAGAAAAAAGCCAGCTGGGCCTTTTTTGGGGAAAAGACGCCTTTTCTTTAATGGAAACGGCCAAAGGCCTTCCTGATAAGGTCATACAGATACGTTTCGACGCGCTGGTTCCCGGCGACCAAGGCCAAATAATCCCCGATACGCTACGTTTTACGGCCTTATTGCAGCAAGCCATCCGTGACAAAAAAATCATCTCTAAAAAAGTTGATCTTTCCCTATCAGCCAAAGACGTTATCTATCGTTCTTTTGTCATTCCGTTTATGCAACCGAATGAAGTTAAAAACGTTGTCGATTTCGAAGCCACAAAATATATCCCAATCAAACTCGAAGAATTGGCCTACACCTATCACGCCATCCCGTTTAACGAAGGGGAACAAAAAAACCTGCGTATATTGTTTGTGGCGGCACGGAAAAACATTTTGGAACGTTACTGCGGTATCTTGCAGCAGGCGGGATTAGAAACCGAATTTATCGAACCGTCATCCGTCAGTTTAATTCGTATCTTACAAAAACAAGGACACGTTCCGCGGCAACAGGCCACAGCGGTCATCGAAATTGAAGCGGAAGGCGGACGCATCACCATCATCGACAAAGACATTATTCAATTCGTCCGTGAATTTCAGTCACCCGTTGAAGGCATCGGCATCCCTTCGGAAAACACAAAATTTTTTAATGATATCCGTGTTTCTTTCAATTTCTATCAACGCCAAAATCCACAAGCAAAGCTTGATCGGCTGATTATTCTTGCGACCAACGACCTTACGGCACTAGCGAACGGGCTGGGACAAGAATTTAAAGCCCCGGCCAGTGCTTTGACGATCCTAAAGGTCCTCAAAGACCAAAAGGGCGATCTAGGTTCACTTAACGCCGCCGGAGCTTCGATACGGGACAAAGTTGCTTCCAGCAAAAACTTTGATCTCTCCATTAAAAGCGTGCGTACCGGTAAAACCGTCGGAGAATCGTCCGGAGCATTTGCCGAATGGAATTTCAAAACGTTGGGACTAGGACTCGGGATTTCCGTCGCACTCGTCATAGGAACATCCTATTTAACAAAATCATTAATTAGCGATGCACAAAAGAATTACGCGAGACTAAAGAACGAGCTTGGTATTTATGAATCGTCCGAGAAGGCGAGTATCACCGAGCTTAAAACCGGCGTGGACACAAAACTCAGTCAATATAAGAGCGTTCGCATTAAAAGCGACATTGGTTACTACTTAAAAAAGATTCCAAACCTTTTACCCACGGGTGCATGGCTTAGCAATTTTACGATTGACTATTATGGAGCGTCCGAAAATGTTGCACTCGGAATCGATGGCTATGTGTATCTTCCAAACACAAATGATCAAATCAGGCAAATCAACACAATGGTCGAAAAAATGAAGAGCGACCAAAAACTCGCTAAATTATTCAGCGAAATTGTCTTGACCAACGTTAGACAGGAAATGTTGAACAATTATCCCGTAACTTATTTCCGTATCACCTGTAAATAATATGCCGCCTAAACCACCACCCAAAAAGATCACAAGCTTACGCCAGATCGACATTTCAAAGCTGGATGTCAAAGATCTGCAGAACATTGACTATCAAAAAATACTTAAGGACGTGCGCCAGCGTCCCGATACCGCGATCAGTTTTGCCGCTCCAGTCATTGCCATTTTTATTTGTTTTAATTTGTTCACAAAATTTCAGGCCGAGCAAAAAAAAATGTCGACCAAAATCAGCGAAATGAAGGAAAAAGTCAAGCTCCTTGAAGAATACAAGAGTGTGCAAACCGAGCTGGAAACCTTCACAAAATCATTACCACCCAAAATCACCGAAAACGAATTCATCAATAAAATCACCGATTTGGCCGTTAAAAATAATATTCAGATTGAGTCTTATACCCCAGGGCAAAGTCGAACCGACACTATCTCTGACTTAATTAGTATAAATCTCATTGCCAACGCAGTTGATTTTGCCGATATGGGCCGCTTTATTTTTGATATCGAACATGCGGGTCTGGCGATACGCATCAATAGTTGGGGTGGCGTCATGGGGGCGAGGAGCCAGGCAGGAGCGAGCCGTAGGACCGCCCCATCCGCAGATTCCAATGAACTTGTTATCAATTTTCGTATGGATATTTCTTCGGTCACTTTTAAACTATGAAAAAATTCTTACTCATCGTCTGGGCTTTCTTTGTTAGCGGTTCATTCACCGCAGTCTCCTCAGCACAGGAAAGAGCTATCGAACAAATGACACCGATTAAAGAAATTAAAGAAGCTTTTACATCGCCGCCCGACATGCTCGATGCTACACTCAAAAAAGTCCAATCTTTGGAACCTAAAAGCGCGAGTACCAAGAAAGTTAGCGAAGAAGAAGCTGCTGCCGAATTAGAATTAGCTCCTTTTAAAAATCCATTTATTCCGAAAACACCGCAAGCGCAAAAGGAAGTCTTCTTTGACAGAACCAATACCTGGCCCCCGACACCGGTTACGACGGAACAGACGGTTCCAATCCCGCAGTTTACGCTATCCGGATTAGTTTGGAATACAAAAAAACCGGCTGCAATTCTTAACGGAAAAATTGTTGCCATCGGTGACGAAGTCAGCAGCTGGTCGATTTCCAAAATCACAAAAGAAGGCGTTCTGGTCACATATGAAGATCAAACATTATGGGTCAAGCCGGTTGTTGATATGAATTTTCCTGCGCCCAATCAAAGGAACAATCGATGATTTTAAAAGATTCCCAAAAAGGAGTTCGTATTATGCTTAATAAAGTTCTATTCACCCTGTTCTTCGCTATCCTATCGGCATGGGGAACGGGACCCAAAGCCATCGCCGCGGATATCCACATCGACAGCTCGAGTTCATTCTTATACCCCGGATACTCAAAAAAAATCTCTATGGATTTTCAGAGTGCACCGTTAGTCGACGTTTTGAAAATTTTTTCCCAGCAGACAAAACTGAATTTAATTTCATCTGAGGAATTAGCCAACCGTCGCATCACCGTTTATCTTGACAACGTTCCCGTAGAACAAGCGCTAGAACAGGTTTTGCGCGCTAACAATTTAACGTATGAACTGCAGCCGGAAAGCAACATTTACATCGTAAAAGCTTTGACCAAAACCGACTCTGAATTACTGACCCGCGTTTATCTTCTCAAACATGCCAATGTTAGCAGCGCACGCATCGCAAAAACGCTTAAAATCAGCTATAAAGTTGACGATGCGTCTGTAGAAGTCTCAGGAGACGATGAAAGTAGTTCTTCCGGTGGCGGCGGTGCAGAGGGTGGTACAGGAATTATGGGGGCGATTAAGGCGGTCCTGACCGATAAAGGCAAAATTGTGGAAGATGCCCGAACCAATAGCTTGACCGTCACAGATTTAGCTCACAATTTTACAAACATCGAAACAGCAATTGCCAAGCTCGACATCGCGGTTCCGCAGGTACTTATCGAAGTTGAAATGCTGGAAGTCTCCAAAGAAGTTGGCGATAAAATCGGTATCAAGTACGGGGAAACACCGTTGACCTTTAAAGGCGCCGAGCGTGATGTTATTTATCCGTGGGATCAGAATCACCTTCTTGGCAAAGGCTATACATTTGCACAACCCGAATACCGTGCCGGTACCGTCAGTGCCGCCGGCATGACGGCAATTTTACAATTTCTCCAATCGCAAAGCGATACAAAAAACTTGGCCCGTCCGCGCATTCTGACGTTAAGCAATCAACCGGCACAAATCAAAATCTCCACTAAAGAAGCGATCGGAATATCATCGAGCACAACATCGTCACAAAACCTGGCAACGGCCACCAGTGAAGCCGAACGGGTTGAGACTGGTGTTTTCTTAACCGTCACACCTCAGGTCAACACCGTTAACCGCGAAATTACAATGGCGGTCGTTCCCAAGGTCATCACAACAACACCAAGTTCAATTACGACAAATGGCGTCACCTTAAAAGATCCGGAAGAACGCGGCTCTCTTTCGCTTTTACGTGTTCTCGACGGAGATACGATTGTCTTAGGTGGATTGTTACGCGAAGACCATACCGTCGTAACGACAAAGATTCCGCTTTTAGGCGACATTCCATTTTTAGGAAATGCTTTCAAGCACCGAGCAGAAAATGTTTCGAACCGTGAGTTAATCATCTTCTTAACTCCGCATATTTTGGATGAAGGTTACCAACAACAAAATGCGGCAATGACAGCTCGTCCGATCTTACGAGAACAGCAAGAATTAATTCAAAATCGGCTCGATACTGTTGACCGTGAATTAAATAAAAGCAAACGGAAAAAGCTATAACATGGCCCATTTAAAGCTCGGAGAGATCCTTTTGCAACAGGGTTTGATCAACGAAGATCAACTCCGTGAATCTATTCAAATCCAGAAAAGAGAATCCGGTCGTATCGGCGAAATCCTCATCAAGCTAGGTTTTCTCACCGAAGAAGATATCGTCGCTGCTTTAGGCAGTCAGTTGAACATTCCGCATGCCAGCAGCCAGAACAATTTACTCAAATCACGCGTCGATCAAAGCCTCGACAAACTTGTACCATACGACTTTGCAAAGACAAACTTAGTTTTACCGTTAGGCAAAGAAAACAACAACTTGACGTGCGCCATTGACGATCCTTTAGACTTACTCATGTTGGATAATTTGCGCATGGTTTCAGGTTGTGAAATATCGCTCGTTCTTGCCACCCGCTCAAGCTTAGTCACTGCCATTCAGGATTTTTATACACTAGCCCGTTCGAATATCGGCATGTCTTCAGCACTTCCATCGGACAATCTTGCCGCAGAAATGCCGGTCCCGGCCGAACCCAAGGTGGGACTCAAGGATAACAACAATCTCGACGAGCTTATCGAAAAAGCAGAAGAGCCGCCGGTCATCAAACTCGTCGATCTGATCATTCGCCAAGCGATTGAACAGCGGGCCAGCGACATTCACATCGAATCTTACAAAGATAAAATCAATCTACGTTACCGTATCGACGGGGTGCTTTACCAGATCCCGCCACCGGCTAAACATCTTTTATTACCGATCGTCTCACGCATAAAAATCCTTTCAAAACTCGACATTGCGGAAAAACGTCTTCCACAAGACGGTTCCATCGGATTTAAGATGGGGGAACGGACCGTCGATTTGCGTATTTCAACGGTCCCGACAGTCTGGGGCGAAAAAGTCGTTATGCGTATTTTGGACAAAGGGGCCGTGCCGTTACGTCTGGAGAATCTCGGATTTAACGAAGGGCAATTGGAAAAAATCCGTAAAGCGCTCAAACGCCCCTATGGATTGTTTTTCGTTACGGGTCCGACAGGAAGCGGAAAATCCACTACATTGTATTCGGCCTTGCATGAAGTCATGGACCCGCGTAAAAATATCGTCACGGCAGAAGATCCGGTCGAATTTAAAATCGATGGAATCAATCAGGTCGCAGTACGCCCGGACATTGGATTAACCTTCGCTTCGGTCCTGCGCGCATTTCTCCGTCAAGATCCCGACGTCATTATGGTCGGAGAGGTCCGCGATCTTGAAACTGCACAAATCTGCGTTCGCGCCGCTCTGACGGGTCACTTTGTCTTAAGCACTCTACACACCAACGATGCTGCTGCCGCCATTACCCGCCTGATGGACATCGGGATTGAATCCTATTTACTAACACCATCTTTGGCAATGGTCGTAGCTCAGCGTCTGGCAAGACGACTTTGTGCAAAATGTAAAGAACCAATGGAGCCAAATCCTGATCTTTTAGGCGGACTAAAATTTAATGCCGATCTAATTTATAAAGCCGCCGGATGCGATGAATGCAACCATACCGGCTACCGCGGACGTTTGGTCGTTACCGAAGCCATGGTCATCGATGACACACTTCGAGAACTTATGACCAAAAAGGCCAGTTATCAGCAAATCCTTAATGCAGCCCGGAAAAACGGGATGGACACACTTTTTGAAGATGGACTCAAAAAAGTCGAAGCCGGACTGACAAGTCTCGATGAAATTTTAAGCGTCACCGCCCTTTAATATCCTTCGCTCGTTGCACTCGCTCATAATTATAATTTGAGCATTGAAGTAAAAGGTTATAAATTGGGTTCAAATTATAAGGAGTTCCACCGCCGTGCCGCGTTTCCATTACGTCGCAAAAAATGCTTCCGGGCAAAGTTTATCTGAAGATATTGACGCTTTTGATAAAAAAAGCCTTATTCAGGATCTTCAGAAAAAAGGATACTTTATCCTTTCGGTCGAAGAAATGGAAACGGCCGCCGCTTACCAGGAGGCGCAAGAGAAGGTCGCGCGTAAATTTACCCATAACGGCATCAAACTCATGGACATGCTGAACTTTGCCAATCAGCTAGCCACCATGCTCGATTCCGGGATTACTATTCTGCGCGCCCTGGAAGTTATTATCGACCAGGTCGAAAGTAAAAAATTTTATGAGATTTTAGAACAGGTCAATTATGATGTTGAACAGGGAAGTTCACTTAGCGAAGCCTTGGGTCGTTTTCCCAAGGTCTTTGACCAGCTCTGGGTCAGTCTTATCGAAGTCGGGGAAGCGTCCGGGACCATGCCCATGGTTCTTAAAAAACTCGCTTTTTATCTAGAACAAAAAACAGCTTTTAACAGCACGGTGACGTCGGCAATCATGTATCCTGCCGTTCTGTTTTTTGTTTGTATGGTCGCTATTGCCTTCTTTGCGTTCTTCGTCGGTCCGCGCTTCGAGTCCATTTTCAAAACCATGAAGGTCGATCTCCCGCTGATTACTACCATCCTTTTGGCGTCTTTTCGCTTCATCAAACAAAATTTCTTTAATATCCTAATAGTTTTGGCAATCATTGGTTTTCTTTTTAAAAAATACCGGCAGACTCCATTAGGCCGCGCTCACGTGGAACAAATCATTTTCGGATTACCAGTTTTCGGCAACATTTCAAAATTGATAGTCATAGAACGATTCTCCTCACAAATGGCCATTCTCGTTGAAAGCGGTGTTCCGATTCTGTATGCCCTCGATATCACCCAACGTCTAGTCGATAATTCCATCTGTGCTAAAGTCATCGAGCATATCAAAGAAAGCGTTCGGCAAGGCGAGCTACTGGTTGCCCCAATGGAGCGCAGTAAATTCTTTCCTTCAATGTGTACACAAATGATTGCCGTCGGAGAAGAAACAGGGGAGTTAAGCAAAATGCTTAATCACGTCGCCAATTATTATCAACAAAGTGTCGAAGTCTTTATGAAACGATTCGGGACCTTGATCGAGCCCTTCATGCTTGTTTTTATGGGTGGCGTCATTGGGGTTATTGTTCTGGCGATGTTCTTGCCGATGTTTAATATCACGCAAATGAAATAAGGCGGCTAACTCGACCTTGCCTCACATGCAGCAACCGATCCCTAAGAATATCCCGACTCCCATCATCGCGCTAGTTCTCGCCGTCCTTGTCCTAATTTGCCATGGATCATCATTACAAGCCGACTTCATGGTCGATGATTTTTATTATCTGGATCCCGAAAAGGCCGCTTTCGTTTACCAAAACTTCCGGGATTTCTTTGTCCGCTTTGACGGTCACCACTTCAATCCTCTCGATCCAATGCTCAATTTTTATCTTTTTAAAGTATTTTCGGTACCCGTTTATTTTTATGCCTTTAATTTAGTATTGTTTTTCTTTAGCAGCCTTTTACTATTCTTTAATGTCCGCAATTGGACACAAAATTCAATGATCGCCGCAACCACCGCGGTGCTTTTTACAATCCACCCGCTCAATGCCGAGAACCTCAGCCACATCACTTTTAGCACCGTATTCTTTTCGGCGATCTTTCTTCATTTGTCTTTATTGGGTTTCTGGAAATATCTTTCCTCAACAAATCCAAATAAAAACCTGTTTTATTTAAGCTTGATTTCTTTCTTACTCGCACTGATGTTTCTGGAAACGGCGTGGCTTTTCCCCGGCTATCTTTCACTGCTTTGCTTGCTCAAACCGATAAGAGAGAGAGCACGCATATTACTTCTTAGCGTACCGTTTTGGGCCCTCTCGGTAGCTTATTTTATTGTGTGGTGCTTCATGACCCAAAACGGAAATCAATTTACGGAAAAAGTGCATCATTTGGATATTTCCGTACCCGGCTACATTGCAACATTAGGGCTGCTGTTTAAGTGGTATATGGGCAATCTCTTTTTCCCCGACGATCCGGTCTTCATCAAAAGTTCAGCTGTTCTAACGAGTAATCTCATTCCTTGGATTTGCGGCGTGGCCGCATCCCTCGGGATGATCCTTTGGCTTATTTATTTATGGCGAAAAACTCCTAAAGGGTTTGCCATTTTATGGTTCTTGATCGGATTTGTCTTTATGTTTCCGGCGAGTTTGATCCATGCCTATTCAATGGGAATGGTGATAGAACCCAACTGGTTCTTTTTTTCTTCAGGCGGGTTTTTTATGCTGTTGGCTTTAGTGCTTGCTGATTTAAAACCCCACGTTAAACCTTTATTATCACGCATCCTTTTTGCCGTCATTGTATTCTTTTGGATTATTACGTCTTACCGCCACCATTTAATCGCCAGAACGGAAGTCAGCTATCTGGAGTATTGGTTAAAAATAAGTCCGGGAAATTCTATGCCGTCACTGCGGCTGGCCACCCTTTATGGTTTAAAAGACGATTTAATAATCCCTGAACATCTTATTCCTGCAATGGAATTACAAGTCGAAACTTTTATAAAAACAGAAAAGTACGGAGTAGCCGCGATTTTACTAAATAAACTGCTCATTTGCCAACCACAAAATCAACATAATAATATTTGGAAATATACTCTTAAAGCCTTGGACGTAAAAATCGAAAAAATTGTCCTTAGCCAGATGATTACGGATTTTCAATCGGAAAGACCGGCAGCTATGGAGTATGTGCTTCTGGCCTCGCAATTAGAACGTATGCTTTTACGTGAACCGGCTTTGACCGTTCTTGACCTTGGATTATCCGGTGCGGGGAAGGATCATTCGACTTTAATTCTCCTAAAAGCCCTTATTTTGGCCAATCAGAACCGTTTTGAGGAGGCAGAAGGCTTGCTCCAAAACGAAATCCCCCGTTTTCCCCAAGATCAGGAACTGGCTAAAATGCTCAAAGAAATCCAAAATTTAAAGAATTCTCAGGGCCATTAGCGGCTTCCCAATTTGACACTCACACTTTCATATGTTATACCTTGTCTAGAAATCAACTAGCTGACCAAGGTAAACTATCCGTAAGGGTAGGGCACAAAACTATTGAGATATCTTCCTTAAACTAGTCGGAAGAAATCGAAACCCCGCAGTGGGGGAGGGCCCCGGCGCTTTAATTTTCGAGCAAAGCGAGAAAATAAGCCGGGGTAGCCAGTTACCAGCAAATAAAACATTTGCCAAACGTGCCTATTCTCGGTATTATATACACAAAGAATAGGCTTTTTTATTGTAACCAGACAACCCAAATAAAGGAGGGATGACGCGACAGGCAGAGTTGACACCTAAGGAAACATCACGCAGTTCAAAAAACGAAATCCATAAGAGTTTATATAAAGGAGAAATACAATGAACGTTACCAAAAAAAGTGGTTTTACTTTAATCGAAATTATGATCGTTGTTATCATCGTCGGGGTTTTAGCCAGCTTGGCTTTACCAAAGTTCTTTAGCACCGTTGAATATTCCCGTTCACAAGAAGCATTGTCTGCTATCGCAACAATGCGCGGTGGTTTGGAACGTTACTATGTTTCTAAAAGT
>Ga0163144_10004253_pt1 | contig 32304 bp, 31 predicted proteins | sample OliLak19BULKMAT1_FD_123175 | JGI IMG/M metagenome (GOLD analysis project Ga0163144, IMG submission 123175) | Freshwater microbial mat bacterial communities from Lake Vanda, McMurdo Dry Valleys, Antarctica - Oligotrophic Lake LV.19.BULKMAT1 | ecosystem: Environmental > Aquatic > Freshwater >... | reverse complement strand
TAAAGTGACGCAGGCATTCCTGCCTGCGGCTGGAGAATGGGTCTGGCAGGATGCCGCTGGAGCTGATTTCCCCTGCACAGATTACAGACAGGAATGTCTGTGTCACGGCGAGCCAGCCGTAGGCGCGCGCCTGCGTTACTTGCGGATATCGCATGCATCATTCAGCGTGATAGACGATGAACGTTCCAAAGGCCCAGTCGGTTCGCATCGCCGTCTCCGAGACTCAGAGCGTCTCGGGGCTACTGCAGGTGCCGGCGAATGCTTGGGCGGGTTATGTGTTGGCGCACGGCGCGGGGGCGGGGATGATGCATCCTTTTATGGCAGCAACGGCGGCTGGAATGGCGGAGCGGGGCATCGCTATTTTGCGCTATCAATTCCTCTCTATGGAGCAGGGCTCGAAGCGTCCGGACGCGCCGAAACTCGCTCAGGCCGCCGTGCGTGCGGCCGTGGATGAGGCGGGGCGTCGACTGCCGAAACTGCCGCTCTTCGCTGGCGGAAAATCGTTCGGCGGACGCATGACGTCGCAAGCCCAAGCGGCTTCACCGTTGCCGGGCGTGCGCGGACTCATCTTCCTGGGGTTTCCCCTTCACCCCGCGGGAAAGCCTTCGAACGACCGCGCGAAACACCTGTTTGAGATCGGCGTTTCGATGCTCTTCCTCCAGGGAACCCGCGACAAGCTGGCCGAGTTGCCATTGCTGGATCCGCTGGTTCGAGAGCTCGGCGGGGGTGCTACGCTGAAATTATTTCAGGAGGCGGATCATTCCTTTCATGTGCCCAAGCGCTCGGGACGAAATGATACCGAGGTCCGGCTGGAGATATTGGATGACATGGCGGAGTGGATACGGACGAACGGGAAGTGAGACGGCTGGATTGCATTCGGGAACAGCAAGGTCGAACCGAATTCTGACCTTGCTGGGAGCGAACACGCCAGACGCGAGGTCCAGACAGCTCTTGCGCGACGCCGGTCACGTCGGTCAAATCAGGCGTGCTCACGCTACCGTCAATTTTGATTATTGAAGATGAGCCGGCCATTGCCGACCCACTCCTGTATGCATTGAAGACGGAGGGATTCGCGCCGGAATGTTTCCGGCACCGTGTGCCTGCTGAAAATAGACCCGGAGCGGCCGAGTTTCGCCCCTCAATGGCTTTGCTCCGAACGGGACTTCGAGCCACTGAAAAATCGGCGCCATGCCAGAGCCAGGCCTGTCCAGACCAGCATGGCGCCGCCAAGTGAGGCGATGCCCGCCACCAGTTGCCCGGGCATGCCGAAGGCCTCGCCCGTGTGCAGCAGACGCACCCAGCGCCGGGCTTGCTGGCCGGCGGACTGGTCTTTGAAGACCTCGGTGCGGCGTACGGCGCCGGTTTCTCCGTCCAGCGTAAGCGTGGTGTTGGCAAAGAACGGCCATTGACCGTCGGCCCGCACGACGGCCGTGACGGAATCGCCACCTGCGGCGCCGGCCAGGAGGGGCGGGGAGAAGCGAAAGGTGATCTGCTCCCACGGTGGAATCTGTTCCTCCACCCGGTGGCGCAGCGTGGTGAATGGGAGCCCGCGGCCGCCGGCTGGTTTCGGCGTTTGGGCGGCTGCGGGACTGGCAGTTGCGGGACGCGGCGCGCCTCCAGCGGCGGGTGGAGTTTCTCCTGCCAGCCGAAACACCAGGTCGCCTGCCCAGCGGTAGGAAAGGACGACGCCGCTCGCGACCAATATGACGAGGATCGGCAGGGACCAGAATCCAATGACGTTATGCCAGTTCCAGTCGCGGGCGCGACCTCGGGCGCCGCGCATGAACCACAGGGCGGGACGGAGCGCGCGGGAGTTCCACATCCGGGGCCACCACAACACCAACCCGCTAACGCAGAGGAAAAGAAACAAGAGGTTGCTCGCGGAGTTGATTTTTCGTCCGGCGTTGTCCGGCCCGGCCATAAAATTGAGCCGGATGTGCCACGCCTGCATGGTACGCACGAATGCGCGCATTCGCGGAGCATGACCTTCGCGTAGTTCCCCGGTGTAGGGATTGGCGTGGAGCAGCTTGTTGCCAGGAAGACCGAACGCCACGGCGGCGCGCGGATCCCGGGTGAGGGCGACGGTCGTGATCCGGGCGTCTGGCTGGGCCGTGTGGACCCGTTGCACCAAGTCTTCGATCGGGAGCGGTGAAAGAGCACCGGTTGGAAGTTCGACGCGGCGTGCGTCGCGTTCCGCCCAGGCGACGAGATCCTTCTCAAAGGCGAGAGCCGCGCCGGTGAATGACATGATGGCGATGGCGATTCCGGCCGAGATGCCACTGACGAGATGCGTCCAAAAGATTATTTTTCGGATCATGGTGTGATCGCAGTCGGAGCCGGCGTCGCGGACGCGGCAAGAGCGAATGCGCCTGAGCTGATGATTTGAGGAAAGGAGACTCGGAAATGGGGCCAGGCTGAAACGTGCAACCTGTCCGAGTTCGAAGCGTAGTTATCGAAGTGTTACAGGATTCGGCCTGCCCCCATCGGATTGCCGGCCTTTTGGGTTTCAGCTCAGGCCGACGATCGCGAAACAAGGGGAGGCCTGCTGTACGGGAGTCATTGAACTCGCACTCAGCAACGCAACCCGCTGCGCCAAAAGATGGGTTCGGCCGGTCCGACCCGGAGTCGAGTGTCGCGTTTGGGTGTCGCTTTTTGGGAATGCCAGTGCCAACCCATCCCTGGCGAAGAACAGTGCACAACTCACCGATCGTCCTGCAATGTGTATAAGGAAATGAAGGAATCACCCGGAATATGGTGACGCTCGATCCCCGCCTCCTGCTTCCGTTAGTCGACACTCCGGTGTTGCTCAATAACACTGTTCGGCAACAGAATAAAAGATATGCAAAAAATGGCATTAGCGACGCTGGCGGCGGGCGTGTGGATAAACCTGTCCAATTTTTCTGCGAATTGAGTTTTTGCTCAAGCGGTATTGGATCGATCACTACGAATCTATCGGGATGACCTTTCCGTCCGCTCCCATTAACGGCGCCAGATGGGGGATGTGGGGCTTTCTGCTTGCGGTTTGTATAGTCGCCGTTCGTCGGATGACCACGTGTGCACGCACGATTCTCCTATGCTGGACCATGGGTTTTGTATTGATGTGGGTCGTCATGGGGAACCTCGGTGTTTTGCCATATGGACTTCTTCCGTTGGCTGTTCTTTGGAGCTTGGTCGCAGTCGGCCTCGCTGTCCTTATCGCGCAGCGGGTGATGGAAAAAAACGAAGTCGAACCAGCGCGTGGAGGCACCGCGCTGACGCGTGTGCCTCACCCTTGACGTTGGCAAAAAGATCATGCCACTCACCTTTGAAGCCACTGTTGTCAGTTGTGATGACGCCATCGACGGTGAGATTCTCCTAGTCAAATTCGACACGCTTCCGGAGAATCAGGATGAGGAGGAGCGTCGCACGCCGTATGTTCTCCTCATGCAAAATTTCGAGTTTTCGGGCGCTGCAACGATCGAGTGGCACGATGGAAGGGGTTATGACGGAGGCGCCGACATCCTCGCCGTATCTTTGAAAAGAACCCGGATTTCGATAAGGCTCCGTCGAGCGATGGACATCGATATGACCTTCCGGATTGCAGATCGGGAGTTCGCGAAGTTGGCGTCCTACCTGAGGCGAATGATGCCAGACTGTATCTCCGTCGAACAGTAGCTCACTGTAAAAAAACGGCCGAACCAGCCGCCAAAGCGCAACGAGCCCCACATGGCTGCGTTTTGATTCGGGAAGGCGGGAATCATTCGTGTGGGGTAATCCTGGAAAGAGTCGTCGTACGGTTGTTCCCAGACATACCGAAATCGACGACCTTTTGGCCCGCAAGATTTGTCGGAACCGCGATATCCCGCGACCATAAAACCGGCCCCAAAAGAGCACTACAGACAACTCCGGGGCTGCGCCCCTTCGTGTCTGACCGCAGTCGTTGGGCAGAAGACTTTACCTATATGAAAAACAAATCCGAAATCGTTTGGCAGTTCATCGAGAGAGAGTCCTGAACGGAGGTGATATTGATGCCACCAGTGAGTATTTCTGGCCTGACATGTTGAATGGGGGCCCACTTGAGAGGAGCGAGTAAGCCGGGTTCCTTGACGCCACGAGTGGGCGAACATGCCGGTCGCCACATGAATTTGAAACACCCTCCCGTTGGTCGATCGCCCATGCGGTCGCTGCCGATCGCCGACAGCTGACCGGCGATTAGGAATAGAGATAATTCCATATTGATATTAACGACCCGTTTATGGTGGAGCGCGCGAGGAGGCTCGGAAATCGATCCACCGCTGATCGCGCGGATGAAGCGGATGCCCGAGGTTGTCGTCGGTCGACGTGCAGATGAGGCTTTGGGGTGGAGTGAATGATCCGCGTGATCGGCGTTATCTACGGTTAAAAAGGATTGATGACTTGGATCTGTCTTACTTCGGGGAGCTGGGACTCGCAAATTGTATTCCTTGTGCCGACGGACGAGGGGCAGTAAATTGGCTTGGGCGTTGACCGACTTGAAGGAATGGTCGCAACGGCATCGCCATGATCGCCTGCGGACCGTTGCCGCCGCACTGCGGGCGCGACTGCCGGGTCACTACAACTATTATGGATCGGCAACACCACCCGGCGGGAGCCTGCGGGCAAGGTGTGCAACGCGTCTGGTTTCGGCAACTCAACCGCCGGAGCCAGCGCCCCAGCTACAACTGGACAGGGTTTAATGAAATGTGGCAGAGTCTGCGCATGCCGTCTCCTCGAGTCGTTGAACTTTCCAGCCCGGCTCCAGAGCTACGAACCTGAATACTGAACGGGCCGCGATGACAGTGATCTGGCTAGGCCGCTGAGGCGGGATCGACGACGAGTGACGGGAGTGCGGTTTGATCAAGGGTTGCGGGTGCCACGGGGAAGATGCGGCGGCGTTTTGCTACCGTCCGGGGCGCGAGTTCCGATTTTTCAAACTGTCGCCCACGCACGTGACGGCGAAGGCCTTGGCGGGCGGCCTCCGCGCTGCACCGGAGTTGGAATTCCTGCATGCGTTGAAAAAGCCCGAGCAGTTGGTCCGGCAGCGCGTAGTGATCGAGCCCTGAATGGTCGAGGGCGACCAGCAGCTCATGGGTGGCTTCGAGCGTCGAGAGGCAGCCCGCTTCCGGCTGTTTCTTGATCACGTACCGGCTCGGCGCCGCGTTGGAAAACATGATCCGGGGCAATCGCTGGAGACTCGGACTCGCGCGCCACATCGCCCGAACCAGACGCCACGTGGCATCGAGCAATAACACCACGAGTTGTTTGCCGTCGAAGTCCGCTGGCTGCAGTTCTCCTTTCGAAAGGTCACGCGCGCCGCGGGTGGGATAGAGCATAACCGGAAAGTTGTTCGGGTCGTTAATCAAAGCCTGCACGGTCTCGTCTTGATCGAAATCCACCCCCATGTGGATCGCACTATCGGCGAGGCACAGGTGCGTGAGCCGGCCGGTAGCTGCCTTTACCCGCTTGAATTCGTACGGGTGCATGAGGAATACGAATTTCGTGCGCGTCCGCATAGGCGTGATCGAGCCGCACCAGCACAAAGGCTTGGGCCAGAAACAACGGTAGCACATCTCGCGGCTCATGAGTCCGCCGACGATTGGCGCCCGCCCGCCGCTTGACCAGAGTCAAATGGACGCGAGCAGATCCGCGTCCCTTCCGCTTAGCCAGGGTGCAATGGAACGAAGGATTTCCTGAACGCGTACCTCGTCCGCCCACGATCCGGCGATGAAGCACCTTCACGCCAGCGAACATTCTCTGGCGCTGGAGGGTCAGGCGGTCGGCGACCTAAAACCAAAATCGCCTGGAAAATGACCAACGATCTTTTCGCCGCGGACAACGGCGACACCGCCCTCAGTCAGTTGCAAAACTGATGTTCAAGGCGTTTCCCAATTCTCGACCTTGAGCCCAGGTACGCGCGCGAACTCGCCGACGTTGCGAGTGACCATGATCGCGCCAAGCGTCAGCGCATGCGCAGCGATGATCGTGTCGCGATCACCGATCTTTTGGCTCGTGGATTCCAAGTGCAGTCGAACCGCAGCGTAGTGCTCCGCAAAGCTCTCGCCGAGCGGCTCGACTTCCAACTGCTTGCGCAGTGCTTCAACCCGGCGGGTGAAATTGGTATCCCCCAGTTTCGTGCGAATCTTCTCCGCACCGAATGTCAGCTCGGCCAATACCATCACGGAAAGCTTCAACTCCCCTACGGCGAATGCCAGCCGCATGCGCTGGGTGAGTGCTGGCGATCGCCCCGCCAGATAGTCCGGGAAGGCGTTCGTGTCCGGCAGGTAGATCATTCCCAATTACGCGGGATGTTTGCCGTCGGATTCGCCGGCACTTCTGGAAACTTCGGGCAACTCCCAGCCCGAGCGGCAAATGCTTTTGCGCACCGGGCGCTGGCGAATTCATCCTTCACCGCGAATCCATCCGCGGTCTTGATCAGCTTCTCTGGCTTGGAACTGAGACGAAACGCCTGCGGAAACCTGAGCGCTTGGGAATTGCCGGATTTGAAAGCCTTTGCGGTTGCCGTGGTCATCGGTATATACCGTGCATACCGCTTCAAATCACCCAAGGGCTCCGTCCAGGTAGCCGGGATGTCGCGGTTACGTGAGGGATCGCTTGGCCGCCGATGGCATCGCGCATGATGATTAAAACACGTGATAGACGTATTTTTAAAACGCACTCTCAGTCTACGATGGACTGAGGCCCGGTTTGTCGGAGATTTAAACCGAAGAACACGCCGAGGGAACTCAAACTCGTTGCGTTGCAAATTCCGGCTGACCCCGTCTGGATTTCCGAATGGCCCGCACCGTCGTCGACAAAGCGGACTGAGCGCCTCTCCGGACCGGCGGGCGTGGCGAAATTCAGGCACAAAAAAACCGCCGGCGTCGCTTCCGGCGGTTTAACAAAAATGGAGCGGGCGAAGAGACTCGAACTCCCTCAACCTCTTTTGCAGGTGATTCTCATACTTTCGACGAGCGACAGCGGCCGTTATCGTCACTCCCGAACCCGCCTTGATGCAGGCGAAGCTGGTGCGTGAACTAAGAGTTGAGTTCCCACCTGCACAGATTCTATGCGAGGAGGATTTCGTGGACGTGCCGGTCAGAACCCAAAACGAACTAATGTTTTTCGAAATCAAATCCGACCAAGCCGCGCGGTCTGTAATTCGGCACGCTCTCGGACAAATCCTCGAATACGCTTATCATCCCCGACGGCAGCACGCTTTACCGCTGCGGTTGATCATCGTTGGCCGCCCGTCTCCATCTCCAGACGACAGCGTTTATATCGAATACTTTAAAAGTCAGGAGGTCCGAAGTTATATTGCTCTGGTAATCTGTGCTCATCCGTGGAATCCGTGGCTTCAACTGCATTTTCTACGTTCAGCGCAGTTTTCCTGGCCCGATTAGATCAACCGGAGCAGGTAGGAGGGGAATAATCCGAGGATGAGAAGGAGCGCCGCGGCGATCACCAGGGCGGCGGCAGCGGAGCTTGGGACGTTGATCCGGCCGGAACCCTCGGCGGGCGGGGCGACTACGGCTTGTTTCAACACGAGCAGATAATAATAGAGCGCGACCGCGCTCAGCGCGATGGCGAGGAGGGTCAGCCAGCCGATGATTCCGCTGAGGCCGCTGATCTGTAACGCCGCGGTGAATACGGCGAACTTGCCGAAGAAGCCGGCGAGCGGCGGGATGCCGGCCAGCGAGAGCAGAAAGATGACGAGGCACGCTGCAAGCAACGGCGAACGCCGGTGCAGCCCGGCTAAATCGGTGAGGCGCTGACATCCCGAGGCGCGATCCACCACGGCGATCACACCGAACGCTCCGACGGTCGCGAGCCCATAGGTCGCGGCATAGTAGAACAGCGGCGCCGGTCCGGACCGGCCCGCGGCCATCACGCCGAGCAGGAGCCCGCCGGCGTGGGCGATGGCCGAGTAGGCGAGGAGCCGGCGGACATTCGACTGGGCGAGGGCCGCGATGTTACCGAGCAAGAGCGACGCCAGCGTGAGTAACGCGATTACCGGGAGCCAGCCCGGCATCGTATCCAGAGTGCTGACACTACCAGCGGCCGGTCCCACACCGCTCCAGAGCAGGCGGGTGAACAGGACGAAGCCGGCGAGCTTCGAAGCGGAGGCGATCAGCGCGGCGGACGGCAACGGTGCGCCTTGATAGACGTCCGGAGCCCAGAGGTGGAACGGAGCGGCGGCGGCTTTGAAGCCAAAGGAAACAATGACCATCACCAGCGCGACCATCAGGAGGGTGCTGGGGGGCTGCGAAGTCAGTTGGAGCGCAATCTCGGGCAGCGCGATCGAGCCGGTGATCCCGTACAGTAAACTAAAACCAAAGAGCATGAACGCCGCGGAGACGCCGCCGAAGAGGAAATATTTCAACGCGGCCTCCGCCGACTCCGGCCGCGACTTGTCGAAACCGGCGAGCACATAAAGCGAAAGGCTCGCGAGCTCGAGCGCGAGGAAGGCCATGAGCAGCTGCTGCGCCACGGCCATCAAGCTGAAGCCCACGGTGGCAAAGAGCAGCAGCGCGACGTATTCAGCCGGCTGATTCAGTCGGCTGACGCCAGGCAGGAGCGCCAGGGTCAACGCCGCCAGAACGAAGACGCCCAAGCGGGTCGCGAGGGCGAGCGAGTCGAGGACGAAGACGTCTCCCACGACGTCGCCGGCCGTGCCTGCACTCAACGTGTGGAAAACCGCGGCGGCGAGCGCGAGGAGGCCGAGAATGGTCGAGGCTTGGGCGCGGGCGTCCAAGGTTTGCCGGCGGCCGGCGACGAGGTCGAACCCGAGCACGACCAATGCTCCGATCACGAGTGAGGCCTCGGGCAGCAGCGCGTGAAACAGTTCAGCGTAGTTCGTCGTCACAGGCAGAACCTCCCCTTGAGCGGCGGGGCGGACGGCATGAGGAGTGCCGAAAACAGCGGAGTGGAGAACGCGGGATACAAAGGCAGGCAGTTCATGGGGTGCCTCCTTGAAGGGCGGCGCGCATCAACGGAGATTGCAACGCAGGGCCGATCCAGTTGAGCAGGACATCGGGTTTCAGGCCGATATATACGGTGGCCGCGATGAGTAGCATGGCGCCGGCTTTCTCCGGCCACGTGATTGGTTCGTAACGATGGGGCGGCGATGCCGGGACCAGCGTGCGCGCTTCGGGATCGACGGACTTGTCGGTCGTGCCAAAGAACGCGACTTGAATGGCGCGGAGCGTGAAGGCTGCCGCTACGAGTATCCCGAGGGCGGCCGCGAGGGCCCAGAGGGGCGAGGTTTTCCAGGCACCGATCAAGATCGTGAGTTCAGCCGGGAAACCGCTGAAGCCCGGCATGCCCATGGAGGCGAGACCGGCGATCACGAACGTCAATGCGGCGAAGGGCATGACGCGATGGAGCGGCAGCCGGCGCAGGTCACCCAGTTGGCGCGTGTGCGTGCGGTCATACATCATCCGTCCGACGACGGCAAACAGCAGGCCGGCAATGACGCCGTGGGAAAACATTTGCAGGACCGCGCCGCTGACAGCTTGGGAATTGCCGGCCGCAAGGCCGAGGAGGACGAAACCCATGTGGCTCACACTGGAGTAGCCGATGACAAATTTGAGATCTTCCTGCACCAGCGCGATGAGCCCGGCGTAGACAATCCCGATCACAGCGAGCCACGCGATCGCGGGCTGCCAGAAGAGAAAGCCTTCGGGAAACATTGGCAGCGCAATCCGCAGGCAGCCATAGGCGCCGAGTTTCATTACGACGCCTGCGAGCAACATCGATGCGGCTGTCGGGGCCGCGACGTGGCCGGTCGGCGCCCACGTGTGGAACGGAAACATGCCGGCCAGCACGGCGAACCCAAGGAACACGAGGGCGAACATTCCGACTTGCGTGCCCGCCGGGAAGAGCGCCCCCGCGGCGGCGAGGTCCGCCAGCGCAAAACTGTTTACCCCGCTGGCGGCGTAAACCCAGAGCAGGCCGGCGAGCACCAGCGCGCTTCCGGCAAAGGAATAGAGCACCAGTTTCATCGCGGCGTATTCACGATTTGTGGACCCCCAGTTCGCGATGAGGAAATATTTCGGGACGATCGCGATCTCGTAGAAAACGAAGAGAAGAAACGCGTCCGCGCTAAGGAACACCCCATAAACCCCGCCGATCAAGGCGAGGTACAGCGCAAAGAACTCACCCGTTCGCTCCTTGATATTCCATGAAAACAACACGCCCGCCGTCGCGGCCAGGCCAGTGAGGACGACCAGCGTTAAACTGATGCCGTCGGCCGCGAGGTGATACCGGATTCCATAGGAGGGAATCCAGGCGACGTTCACGAGTGTCTGGAGGCCCGGTGCCGGAACGAACTCCACCGCCGCGATCAACGCGGCCGCCAGCCCCGCGGCGGCGGTCACGAGGGCCGTCAGGCGAGCCCATGCAGCGGAATGCGCACCCGTCAGCAGCGCGATCATCGCGCCGGCGAAGGAGAGATAGATCGTCCAGGGCAGCGCGTTCATTGTTGATCCATGGGCTGCAAAACGGGGCTGACAGTGCCTTGCGCCAGATCAGGTCTGGCTTGCGGGAGGAGCGCGTGACCCACGCGGCGCGCCCCATTTTCCCATCCTGCTTCACTGTCCATCGAAGGTGAACTCATGGAAGCACGAGGTGTCCCGCCCAGGTGGTAACGAGAGGGTTGATGAGGCCCGCCAGCAATTGCGGGTAAACGCCGAGGATGATCATCAGCGCGACGAGGGGCACGAGCACGGCGTAGTCGATGCCACTGACATCGGCAAATTCGCCCGCGGCGCCGCCGGCTCTCGGGCCGTGAAAGACGCGTTGCCAGAAGGTCAGGAGAAAGAGCGCGGTGATCAGCAGGCCCACGCAGGCGATGACCGCGGCCCACGGCGCCAGGCCGAAGACGCCGCGGAAGATGAGAAACTCGCCAACGAAGCCATTGAGGCCCGGCAGTCCCAGCGAGGAAAACAGCGCCACGCCACAGAGTCCGGCGAAGATCGGCGCGGCGGTGCGCGTGCCGCCGAAATCATGCAGGCCGCGCAGTCCGCCTGAACGTGACTCCAGAATCCCGATACAATAGAACAAGGCGGCGGCGGAGAGTCCGTGATTGAAGAGCTGCAGGATCGTGCCGCTCAGAGCGGCGGTGGCCGCTTCGGCGGTCGGGCGTTCGCCGCCGGTTCCGAGGGCGACGGCAAACAACGCGAGCAGGCAATAGCTCAAGTGATTGAGGGACGAATACGCGATCATCCGCTTGAGGTCGCGTTGCCGCATGGCGGCGAAGGCACCGAGCACCACGCCGCCGAGTGCCAGCCAGAGCAGGGGTGTCGCGTAGGTGTGCAGCGGTTGCGGAAACAGCGGCCACAGGATGCGCAGGAACCCGTAGACGCCCATCTTCGAAAGCACCGCGGTGAGAAACATGGCGGCGCCGGTCGGAGCGGCCGTGTAGGTGGGTGCGAGCCAAGTGTGAAACGGCCAGAGCGGGACTTTGACCGCGAAGCCGAGCAGGACACCGATAAACACCGCGGTGGGCCAGCCGGCTCCGACCGCCGCCAGGCGATCCCCGAGGGTTCCGTCGGCCGCGTGTTGGGCGAGGTCCAGAAAGTCGAGCGTGCCCACCGCGGCAAAGATCGCGGCGAATCCGAGTAGCAGGAAGGCGCTGCCGCCGATCGTGTAGATGACAAACTGATACGCCGCGCGGGTGGCGTCCGGGCCACCCCAGAGTTTGATCAGAAAGAACGCAGGGACGAGGCTCAGCTCCCAGAAGAGAAACCAGTGAAAGAAATCGAGCGCGAGAAACACCCCGAGCGCGGAACCTTGGAGGGCGAGGAAAAGGGCGCCGAGCAGGCGGGGGGCGTGTTTGATCCGCCACGAAGCGAGCAGCGCCAGCGGCGTGATGATCCCGGTGAGCAACACCAGCACGAGGCTGAGCCCGTCGATTCCGAGATGGTAGTAAGCGTTGAGGGCGGAGAACCACGGTTGACGTTCCACCAACTGCGGGGAGGTACGAGCGGGATCAAACTGCGTCAACACGGCCACGACCAACGCCAGCGTTGAAAGGCTAAACGCAAGGGCGATCCAGCGGGCGACTTGCGGCCGGGATCCTCGGAGGGCTCCGAGTACGGCCGCGCCCACCCACGGGGTGAATACCAGCAGGGAGAGCAGTGGAAGATCGTTCATCGTGGGGAACGCGTTTGCCCGGGCGACGCTGTTCCGGTTGCGCGCGGGGCGGCTCTCACTGCGCACCTCCCAAGAGGATAATCAGGACGATGATCACAAATCCGATGGCGATCGTCCGCAGGTAGCCATGCGCGTCGCCGGTCTGGGCCCGGGAATAGACGTTGGCCGTCCGGCGAAGGCTTTCGCTGCCGCGGTTGAAGCCGCCGTTGATCACATCCTCGTCGGTTTCGCGGTGTACCATTCCGGCGAATACGCCGAGGCGGGACACAAACCGGACGAGGCCGTCCACCACATGGCGGTCAAACGCATCGGCGAAGGCGGCGACCGCTTCCGTGAGGCGACCCACGGTCGCAGCGTAAAGAGCGTCGAAGCCGAGGCGGGCGCCGAGCGCGGACCATAGGCGCGGCGCTCGCACGGCGAGCGGATCGCGGACCGTGGCATTCGCGCGGGGTCGGCGGGCATAAAGCGCCCAACCCGAACCGATGCCGAGCGCCACGAGGACAATAGATGTCATCATGAGGCCCGCGCCGCCGGCGGCTTGTTGATACGAGGGATCAAGGGTGCGTTGCAGCCAAGGCCAATAGGGCGTTCCCAGGAAACCAAGTCCGATCGCGCAGATCGCGAGGAGCACGAGCGGAACGGTCATCGCGGCCGGGTTTTCGTGAGCATGGCTCGCCTCGTCGCTACGCGCCCGACCGAAGAAGGTTTCCGCGACCAGACGCGTCATATAGAATGCGGTGAGCACCACGGCCGTCAGCCCAATATAAAACGGAATGTGCGAGACCGTCCAGCCGTGCGCCGCGTGCAGAATCGCCTCTTTGCTCCAGAAGCCGGAGAACACGAACGGCACGCCGGCGAGTGCCATCATGCCGATGGCGAAGGTGACAAATGTCACCCGCATCGGTCCGCGCAGGCCACCGAGGCGCCGGATGTCCTGCTCGTGGTGCGCCGCGTGAATCACGGATCCGGCGCCGAGGAAGAGCAGGGCTTTGAAAAACGCGTGCGTGAGGAGGTGAAAGATCGCCGCGACCCACGAGCCGACGCCGAGTGCGAGCATCATATAGCCGAGCTGCGAGACGGTCGAAAAGGCGAGCACGCGCTTGATATCATTCTGCCCGACCGCAATCACGGCGCCGAGCAGCGCGGTGATCGCTCCAATCGTCGCGACCACACTGAGCGCGTGCACCGGTAAATCATGCGGCAATGCCATCTGATCCGCCGCCATCAGCGGGAACACGCGGGCGATGAGAAACACGCCGGCGGCGACCATCGTCGCCGCGTGAATCAAGGCCGACACGGGCGTCGGTCCTTCCATGGCGTCCGGCAGCCAGACGTGCAGCGGAAACTGACCGGACTTTCCAATCGCGCCGCAGAAGATGAGCAACCCAATCGCGGTGGAGAGCGCGAGTCCACCGATCGTTACCTGGGTGGCGAGGGCGAGCGTCGTACTGGCTTCCAAGACGCCCTGACCGCCGTCGTAAAACAGCATCGAACCCGTGGCATCATAGAGCCAGAGGATCCCCAATAATAACCCAAGGTCGCCGATGCGGGTGGTGATAAACGCCTTCTTGGCGGCGGCCGCGGCAGCCGGACGATGGAACCAGAATCCAATTAGCAGATACGAGGCGAGCCCGACGATTTCCCAGCAGATGAAGAGGAGCAGCAGACTATTCGCAACCAGCAGTCCGAGCATCGCGGAGGCGAAGAGACTGAGGAAACAGAAGAACCGCGCCGCGTTCGGGTCGGCCTTCATATAGCCGGTGCTGAAGATGAAGATCAGCAGACTGATGAACGACACCATCACGCACATGAGCGCGCTGAGGGGATCGAGCAGCAACCCGAGTTGGAGGGAGCCATTGCCGAGATCGAACCAGGCGAAGTTGAACGTGTGATGAATGGCCGGATCGGCCAGCGCCGTCAGCAGAGCGGCGCAGGATAAGACAAATGCGCCGACCATCCCGCCGATAGCCACGCCGGAGCTGAGAGTGCGGCCGGAGCGCGGCGTGAGTGCGCCGATGGCGGCGGCTAGCAGCGGGAGGGCGGGGATGAGCCAGAGAAGCTGGACGGGGAGGCTCATGGGTGAAATGCCCGGGTTCCAACGCAGCTGAGGTGGGAGCAGGGTACCAACATGATGGATACAAGGCTCATCCCTTGAGCGTATTGGCTTCCTGGAGCCGGATGGTTCTCTTGTGCCGGTAAATCGCGATGACCAAGGCGAGTCCGACCGCGGCTTCCGCGGCGGCGACGGCGATGGCGAAGAGGACAAACATGACACCCGTCGCTGGTTCGGGGGTGGGACCGAAACGCCAGAACGCGATGAAATTGATGTTAGCGGCGTTGAGCATCAACTCTACGCCGAGCAGCACGAGGATGGTGTTGCTGCGCGCCAGGACGCCGATCAGGCCGACGCAAAAAAGAGCGCTCGAGAACAGGAGGCAGAGGTGCAGATCGGAGAAGCTCATGGCTCCTCCTTTCGATCTGCCGGGCGATCCGGCGATGCGATCACCACCGCGCCGAGTAGTGCCACCGTCAATACGACGCCCACGACCAGGAGGGCCGCGGCGTGCGGTCCCATCAGTTGCAATCCCAACGAGCGTACTTGGACCGCGGCCGGGACTTCGGTGGCCGACTTGAGTGGCGTGCTGAGCACGGCTCCGACAAGGACGCCGAGCACGGTGCCGCCTACGATCAGCGCAGAAACAGCGCGCCCGATGGAGTCTGGTTCAAAGCCCGAATCGTCGCGCGAATGCCGCGTCAACAACACCGCAAACAACACCACCATTGAGACCGCGCCGACGTAAACGAGCACCTGCCCGAAGGCGACGAACTCGGCGCCGGCCCAGAGATAGAAGGCCCCGATGCCCGCCCAGCTTCCGATCAGCAGCAGCGCGCTGTGAATGAGGTTGCGCAGGGACATTGCCACCGCAGCGGTGGCGAGGGTGCCGAGGGCGATGATGAAAAAGGCGACGTTCACAAAGGTAGGTTCGGGCGCGCGAGGGTAGTTCTCAGGTGAGGCGTATCCGCGGAAGGAGCACACCACGGGGGCGCACCCGGGAGATTCGGCTGAAACGTAATGGAGTCATGCGTAGCGGTAGGTGCGGGGGGCGATGCCGCGGGTGAGCGTGCGTCCGATGAGGACAAACGGCGTGATGACCAGGACGATCGCGAGGGCCCAGCGGACGAGTTGCAGCGCGCCGGACCAGTCGCGGGTGAGTGACCAGAACGCCGCGGTGGCGAGATTGACCAAGGCCAGCGGCACGAGAAATTTCCAGGCAAGGCGCGTGAGCTGGTCGATGCGGAGACGCGGCAAGGTGGCGCGGATCCACATGAAGCCGAAGAGCAGGGTGAGGAGTTTGACTGCGAACCACACGTATGACGGAATGATTTCCAGGAAAGGAAGGGGCGCCTGCCAGCCGCCGAGGAAGAGGGTGACGCCGAGGCCGCTCAAGGCGCACATGCCGAAATATTCGGCCATGAAAAAGATCGCGTACTTGAAACCCGAATACTCCGTGAGATGACCGGCGATGAGTTCGCTTTCAGCTTCCGGCAAATCGAAGGGCGAGCGATTGGATTCTGCGAGGGCGGAGATAAAGAAGATGATGAATCCGGCGAAGCCCCAAGGTGTGAGGACATGCCACTGCGGCACGAAGCCCCAGGCCCAGCCGCCTTGTGCTTCCACAATTTCAACGGTCGAGAGCGTGCCGGCGAGCATCACGACCGGCACCACGGAAAGCAGCAGCGGCAGCTCGTAGCTAATGAGCTGGGCGAGGGCGCGCATGCCGGAGAGCAGGGCGTATTTGTTGCGGCTGGCCCATCCGGCCATGAAGACGGCGAGTTCGGTGGCGGCACCGGCGGCGAAGAAATAGAGCACCGCGGCATCGAGCTCGATCGGCACCAGGTTTCGGCCAAACGGGATGACCGCGAGGGTGAGGATCGAAAAAGCCAGCAACGCGATGGGAGCGAGCGTGTGCAACAGGCGGTCGGCGGTGCGCGGAACGATGTCCTCCTTCGTCAGCATCTTGATGCCGTCGGCGAGGGGCTGGAGCAAACCGAACGGGCCGGTGCGATTCGGGCCGGGCCGGTTCTGGACCCGCGCCAGGACCTTGCGTTCGAGGAGGGTCAGCACGGCAAACAGACTGGCGAAAACAATGATGATCGCGGCGATCGCGAGTAAGCTGTTGGCGAGCCAGCGCCAGGGCTCGGGAAGTCCGCTGGTGAGGAAATCCCGCGCGATGATCGGCCATCGCTCGAGCGTGGAGGAGGCGTGCGCGGAAGGGGCGGCGCTCATCAGAGGGAAAACTGAAACCCGGCGGGCGTTCCGCGCCCACGCCGGTCGAGCGAGCGTTTCCGCTCGTTCACGCTGGCTTGCCTCAGGCAAGGATGCCGGCTCATGCGTCGGAGCGCGGGGGCTGGGGGGCCTCCGCGCTGGGCGCGGCGGGCAGTTGGGAAGCGGACGAGGACGGCGGGGCGGTTGGAACAGGGCTGGACGGAGGCGCGGCGGACGCGGTACCGGGAGGAGTTGCAGCGGACGCTGGTGAAGCGGACGTTGAAGCAGGAGGAGAAACGGGACGTGCGGCCGGCGCGGGGCTGGCGGCGGCGGGATCGGGCCCAGCGGCCTTGGGAGTGGTCGCAGACTCTGGAACGGAGGCCTTCGGCGCTGGGTTTGCCGCGGTCGAGGGAGCGGTGTTGGCTGCTGGCGGCGCTGCGGCTTTGGCGGCAGCGGCGGCGGCTTTGGCGGCGGCGGCGGCCCTGGCCTTTTCCTCGGCGGCTTTGCGCTCGGCGGCGAGGCGGGTATCCACTTCGTTGGCGTCCGTCGGGTGGATCTGATGGAAGTACGTGTTGGGTTTGGCCAGTTGCTCGCGGCGCAGCAGCAGGGGTTCGAAGCGGTCGGCGGTCGCGATTTCGTAGACCTGATCCATCTTGATCGCGTCAAAGGGGCAGACCTCGACACAGATCTGGCAGCTCATGCACACCGAGGTATCGATGTCGAAGATTGCTGGATACAGCTGCTGCTTGCCGGTGGCGTCGGGTTTCTTGTCCTTGCTCTTGACAATATAGATGCACTGCGGCGGACATTCCTTTTCGCAGATCTGGCAGGCGACACAGCGGAGCGTGCCCATCGGATCGGTGGCGTTCTCCGTGACCAGAAACGGGAAATTTCGATAGTTCTCCGGCAGCGTGGTTCTTTGTTCGGGATACTCGGTCGTCACCAGTCGCGCCGGATCATGGAAACTCCCCACGAGATTTTTCGCGGTGACGCCGAGACCTTTGAGTAAACCGGAGCCGAGCATGGGGCGTGGATTTGAGATCTGAAATTAGCTTTGCAGGGGCGGACTGGAGCGGGAATTCACACCTTCCATTGTCATTGCGAGCCCGAGGAACGAGGGCGCGGCAATCCAGCTCGATGGATTGCTTCGTCGCTGCGCTTCTCGCACTGACAGATGTAATACAGGTTGGTGCATGTTTACGAGTAGGTATGAAATTTCCGGCTAGCGGTCGACTTCGCCGAGGACGATATCGATGCTGCCGAGAATGATCACGGCATCGGCGACCGTCTGGCCGAGGCACATATCTTCGAGGATCGTGAGGTTGACAAAGGAAGGCGGGCGGATGCGGTAGCGATAAGGATTCGGGCTGCCGTCGCTGATGACATAAAAACCGATTTCGCCTTTCGGGCCCTCGATGCGGCCGTAGGATTCGCCGGGTTTGGGGCGGAAGCCGCGGAGCTTGGATTTGGGATCCATGACGGGGCCGCCGGGAAGATCGCGGAAGGCCTGCTCCAGGATCTTGATGGATTCGCGCATCTCGAGCACGCGAATCATATAGCGATCATACGTGTCGCCGTGATCGCCGAGCGGGATGCGAAATTCGAAACGCGGATAGATGCCGTAGCCGTCGACTTTGCGCAGGTCGTAATCGACGCCGGTCGCGCGTAACATCGGTCCGGTGATTCCCGCGCTGACGGCGAGTTCGGGGGAGAGGATGCCGACATCCTGGGTGCGGGCCATCAGGATTTCGTTACCGGTGATGAGCGCCTCGTACTCGTCGAGAAACTCGCCGTAGTTGGCGACGACCTGCTGCGCGGCTTTGATCCATTCGGGGGAGGCATCCACGCGGCAGCCGCCGAAGCGCTGGTAATTACACATCATGCGTGAGCCGCTGAGCGACTCGAACAGATCGAGGATTTTTTCGCGCTCGCGAAACGCGTACATCAGCGGAGTGCCGCTCGCGCCGGTGTCCTGCAGCAGGAATCCGGCGAGACACGTGTGATTGAGGAGCCGCGTGAGTTCGGCGAGGATGACGCGCAGGTATTCGGCGCGTTCGGGCACGGTCTGGCCGACGAGTTTCTCGACGGTCAGGGCGTAGGCCCAGTTGTTCGTCATCGAACAGAAATAATCGAGCCGGTCGGTGTACGGCATGGACCCGAGATAGGTGGTGTTCTCGCCGATCTTCTCGTGATTGCGGTGAAGGTATCCGAAAACCGGTTTCAACTTCATGATGCGTTCGCCGTCCAGCGTCACCATCATCCGGAACACCCCGTGGGTGGACGGATGATGTGGCCCCATCGAGACCTCGAGCAGATCGCCGTGGAGGGGATCGTGAACCGGCCGCACGGTGGGACCCGGCGCGGAGACGAGAGGTGAAAAGGAAGATGGGCCGGAATCGCTCATGGCTGAGGAGGCGATGGCGGAGTGGCTGTGGCGGTGGCGGACGGCGGCGCGCCTGGAAAGGCGGCATCGGCCGGGGCGACGGCGGGATAGTGTTGTCGTGCTTTTTCTAATACGGCGCCGTGCGGAGTGGGTTCCCACTCGTAGTCGTCCGGCTCGACGTAGTCCTTGCGCATGGGATGATCCTTGAATTCATCCCACATCAGGATGCGGCGCAGATCGGGGTGGCCTGCAAACACGACTCCGAACAGATCGAAAACTTCGCGTTCCTGGAATTCGCATGACCGCCAGACCGGAGTGAGCGAAGGTACGGTGACCTGATTGGTGCGATCGCCGGTGCGCATCCGGATGATCACGGGGCCCTGTTTCACGGCGATGGAGAAGAGGTGATAAACCACCTCCAGTTTGCCGGGCTCAATGCGTTTGGTTTTTTCCTCAACAACCGTGGGCGCGCCACCCGCCGGATCGGGGACGGTGGTCTTGGTGGTTTCGGTGATCTCCTTTTCGGGCCAGTCGACGCCGGTCACGTTGGAACAGTAGTCGAGCAGCAGCGCGGGATCGTCGCGCAGGAAAAAGGCAATGTCGCGGGCCAGCGCCAGCGGTAGGAGAAGCGAGTGCTGCGCGGTGGGCGCGGGGTTCTCGATGACGGTAATCTCCGCGCCGGGGAAACGGGCGAGCAGGCGGGCGTGGAGTTGTTCGAGCGATTCCATCCGGGAGAGAGTGCGATTGAACTTAATCTTTGCGGACGATTACGGGTGGCTGCCAGACGTCCGGGTTCTTGGGAGGAAGCAAATCATGTTCGCCGAATTCAGGAACTGGATACTCACACGGGTCGTCGGGTTGAAGATGGCGGGGGGCGTCGGGTCCGGTGAGTTTTTGACCGCGAATTTTTTTTTGCAGCTCCATCAAGCCATGGAGGAGCGCCTCGGGCCGGGGCGGGCAACCCGGAATGTAGACGTCCACGGGAAGAAAGCGATCGATGCCCTTCAGCACGTTATACCCCTCCTTGAAGGGCCCGCCGGAAATCGCGCAGGCGCCCATCGCGATGCAGTACTTGGGCTCGGGCATCTGATTCCAGAGCCGGATGACTTGTGGCGCCATTTTCTTGGTGACCGTGCCGGAGACGATCAGCAGATCGGCTTGGCGGGGCGACGGCCGGAAGACTTCCGAGCCGAAGCGCGCGATATCGAAGCGTGCCATCGAGGCCGCGATCATTTCGATGGCGCAGCAAGCGAGGCCAAATTGCAGGGGCCAGACGGAATGGCTCCGACCCCAGTTATAGAGTTCCTCCATGCTCGTGAGGAGGATGCCGTTGCGACGCAGCTCGTCGCGGTCCTGTTGCGAGATGACGGGTGCGGAGGAGTCGGGTTGAGTGCTCATATCATTTCCACTCAAGGTGCCCCCGGTGCCACGCCCAGACCAGGCCCTCGGCCAGAAGCAGGATGAAGACCAGCATTGCGAGCAACGCGCCCACAGGAAGATCCGTAAATGCGACGGCGAAGGGGAGCAGGAACAGCACCTCGACGTCAAAGATCAGGAAGAGAATCGCGTAGAGATAGTAGTGGGCTTTGAACTGGATCCACGAGTCGCCGGTGGATGCGACGCCGCATTCGTAGACGTCGTTCTTGGTGAGGCTCGGTTTCGCGGGCTGGAAAAACCGGAACCACAATTGCGCCACGCCCAGGAGGATGAGAGGAAAGGCCACGGCTGCGACCGCAAACAAGGCGAGGAACGCGTAAGGATGGGGATTCATCAGGGAGGGTGCGAAGGGGAAGATTTCAGGGGTGGGCCGGACGACAATTCGCAAACGGTCCTATTCCTTGGTTAAAGCTATGCATCGATTGCAACGGGGAGAGTGCATCACGAGAAACGGCGCGGTCCAGTGATCGTGGCGGGAATGAGATCACTGAAACGAGCCACCTGACGAATTACAACCAACAGTCCGGGGAATGGATTTCAAACGCTTTCCGCTTATCACGTCACATCGTTGGGTTCAGTCAACTTATCAGGCTAGGCATGGACGCGGAGATTTTGGCCGGTGTGGCAGGAGCAAACGGAATGACGGACGGAGGGGGCGGACAGACAGGAATGTCTGTGTCACGCTACGGGCTCGCTGCGGCTTCGAGTAACGGGCGCAGCGCGCCGTGGACGATAAGTTCTTCACCAGGTGCGGCAAGCGCAGCGCCGATCGAAGGATGCGCGGTGCAGAGGGCGGCGATCTCCGCTTCGTTCATGACGAAGAACGCGGTCGAAAGCGCGTCGGCTTGCGCTGCACCGGGTGCAAGGGCCCAGACTCGGGTGGTGCGGAGCGCAGTTTCGCCGCTGCGCGGATTGATCACATGCGCGCCTTTCACGGCGGTGCCGGAGCCGCTGAGGGAGGCGTCGTGGAGATTGATCTCCCGGTATCCGCGGCCCTCGCCCAAGCCGGCCGACCAGCCCGACTCCGGACTCTCGGGCGGGCTGATCGCGAGCAAACTGCTGCCGCCCGAGTTCAGGCAGGCATTGCTGATGCCCCATTCGCGCAGCGTGGCAGCCATGCGATCGAGCGCGAAGCCTTTGCCCACGGCGCCGAGGTCGAGGCGGAGCCGGTCGACATGGGATGTCACCGTGTGCGTGGCGGGATCGAGGGTGAAGGGCGGCAGGTCGGCCGCGAGTTCGGGTGGACGCTTCGAGGCAAAGCCAGGATCAAACGCGCGCTGTGTGGCGATGGAGATATCGGCGGCGATCAAGAGGCAGTCGAACGCATCCTCGCTCAAGAGGGTGGACGCTCCGCGCGGAAGCCGATTCGCGCGGGAGATGTCGCTCGATTCGATAAAGCGGCTCAGCTCGCTCTCCAAGCGCTCGAGTTGGCGGAAGGCGGCCGTCGCAACTTGTTTCGCGTAGTTGTAATCTTCTTCGGCGATCGCGACTTCGAAGTAGGTCACCATCGCTTCGTGCTGGAACCGGTGGACGGTCATCGGGAGAGGAGTAGATCAGAGGTCGCGAGTTGGGCGTCGTCGGATTGAAGGCGTCGATCAGAGCAGAAGGCGCGACCGCTGGGCGCACCGGATCCGAGACGGAGCCGGTCGGCCCTTCTCCGCTTCAGTACGGGCACGCCACTTGGGCGCGTTGGAGGCAACTCCCTCCACTTCAACGGTGGCGATGCCGCGATCATGGGTGGGATGTCTGGGTCTGCTCTCGCCGGGGCGTCCGCCCGCGCCAGATTTTCCAGCGGAGTCCGAGCATGGCCGCCGCGGGCCGCCACCAGAGCCGGCCCAGGCCGTATTTGGAATCTCCATACTGCCGGGCGTGATGCCGCACCGGCTTTTCGCCCACCCGGAAGCCGGCGGCAACGGCCAGCGCGGGGATGAAGCTCTGCATCAGTTCCATGGGAAAAAACGACGTCCGCACTTCGCGTCGCATCACGCGCAACTGACAACCGGAGTCGTGCACGCCGTCGCGAAGGATGGCCCCGCGGACGACGTTCGCGACGCGGGACATGATCCGGCGCATGGTGCTGTCGTGGCGGTCGACGCGCCAGCCGCACGCCAGATCGACCTTGCCGGATTCGACCAGCTCGAGGAGCGCCGGAAAATCTCGTGGATCGTTTTGTCCATCGCCATCCATCATGAGGAGAAACTCGCCGCGAGCGGCGTTGAGTCCTTTGAGCAGCGCGAGGGCCTGGCCGGAATTCTTTTCCATCGCAAGTTCGACGCACTCGGGCCAACGCGCATGCGCTTCGGCAATTTCGGCGGCGGTACTGTCGGTGCTGCCGTCGTTGACGAGGATGATCGCAAAGGGGCGCCCAAGTCCGCGCAGGACTGCCGTGGAACTCTCCACGAGCGGGAGGATGTTGCCGGCTTCGTTATAGACGGGGACGACGAGAGAGAGGTGGGGCAAAACGGTCACGGTTCCAGGATGAACAGGACGCAGATGACGCCCGGTCGCAAACCGAGAAATGATTCACGATACGTGCGACGCAGTCGGGCCCGCACCGCTTCGGCCTGATCGGCGGCGACGATAAGAAGCGCGCCGTCCAACTCTTCGGGCGGCGTGGTATAGAATCCCACGTTGTCGATGCCGCGAAGGTACCAGGGAAGCGGCCAGTATTCGTCGCTGATGACACGGATCGGTTGATCGGGGGCGGCTGCGCGTGCGGCTTCGGCGACAGCGCGATACTTTCGCACGTCGGGCGTGCTGTGGACGTAGGCGTAAGGATTACGTTGGTCGGCCGGGCGAAGAAACGCGACGCGCTGAGTTTGTTGATACAGAGTGACGATAGTGACAAGCGTGAGCGCGAATCCGACGATCCGGCCGATCCACCCCCAGCCAATGGCAGCGACCGCGCTGGCCGCCAGTAACGCGAACCCAGGAATGAAGTGCACCGTGTGCCACGGGGTTTTGTAGGCAAAGTACGAAAACGCGCCAGCCACCAGCACGGCATAGACCGCGGACCAGGTGAGAAATGCGTCCTGGCGGCAGCGCTTGATCGCGAGGAGCACGCCGGCCACGACCAGAGGAGAAAAAGCAATCTGATGCCAGACCATGCCGCCTTCGCGGTACCAGCCAAACATCCGGAGATAATACCACCACGCCTTCTCATGTCCGGTGGGTTCCGCGGCGGCGCCGAAACGCGTCAGCGCGTGCGCATAAGCTCCGAGGGCGTCGCGCACGCCGGCGGGATGGGTGCCGAACGACGAGTAGTTCAGCGCAGCGGTCAGAAACGCGGCGCCCACGGCAAAGAGCAGAGCCCGCCTCCAGTGACGCGAACGTGACAGCGGAGTGCTCGCGGTGGCGGTGGAGCCGCCCGACTGGCGGGACAACGCGATTGCGGCGGCGGCGGCGACGGCGGCGCAGGCGAGAAAGAGCGGCGCGCTCGCCTTGGTGGCCTGCATCAGGCCGGCGGATACACCGGCGACGATGGCCCACCCGAGGTGTCCGCGACGCCACCAGAGTACGACGCACAGAAAGGTCGCCAGCGTGAACGTGACCAGGAGCGTCTCCTGCACGAAATAACGGCTGTAGTAAACCGAGGGAGGCGAAACTGCGAGGAATGCGGCTGCGGCCAACCCGGGCCATGAGGGCGCGACCCGTCCTCGCCTGTCGGTGGGCGCAGCCGTAATTTTGTCGCGTGTCGCCGCCCGGCTGGCTCCGGTGGTTGCGAGCGCGGCGATCAGTAAAACGGATACGGTGCCGAAGCACGCCGGAACCAGGCGAACCGTGGTCTCGGTGAGGGCGGCGAGGGTGTTTTCGCCGCGGATCCACGCCACGACGGCCCCCGCGAAGTAGAGGGTGGGGCCATGGTGATCGCGCGGATCGAAGGCATAGCGGCCCGACTCGATCAGTTCACCGAGTTTCACGGCCTGGTTCGCCTCGTCGGCGTGCATGGGCCGGTTGTCGAGGTCGCGGGTGCGCAGCCAGAAAGCCACGGCCACAATGATCGCCAGGGTCAACCAGCGGAGGAGGGAAGTCGGGGCGGAACGCACTGCGGACAGCAAAGACTGTTTTCCGCCGGGAGCGAAGCGAAGAAACGGGCAGACCGCGTTAAATGCTTCGTCTCGCGGCGGTGCAGTTCCGATTACAGCTGGTCGGTATGCTCAACTGCTTTCACCTCCTTGGCAGATTTTGAGCATATAGCACCTTTGTGAGTAGCTCGTGGAATAGGCTTTGGGGGCATCCCGCTGATTAGGCCGATTGTGACCGTCCGTAGGACGCCTTCGACGAACGGGTGCGGGGGGCGCAAATGGAAACGCTCTCCGGCTGAAGCTTTGGCAGCTCATCGTCGCCGCCCGAACGTTGTGAAACGCACGTTTCGGCACGACCAGTTTCATGTCGCATATGCGACATAAAACTGGTCGTACCCGGCACGTGCGTTGTTTGTTTCCTGGTTTTCCTCCTGCTCGGCTCCGCGAAGGACGGGGCGTGAACACTGCACCTTCGCAGGCGTCAGGGGGATATCGAATCCGAGGCTTATGGGGTCTAAGGGCACGACTAGCGATTGCGTCTGAATAACCCGTGATCGCGTTTTCGTCTCCTGAAAACCTTGGCAGTGATCCGCAGTTCCTCTGTTCGCTCGATTACGCCCCTCTTGATCGACCGAATTGCCCGCGCTCTTAGTCGCCCGACCAACTGGATGTCGCATATGCGACATCGTTTTGGTCGGGCGTCGGACGCGAGGCATTTAACCATGATCCAGCCGGAAAAAAACGATCCGGATTTATACTAAAGTTAATCGTTCCTTAGAATGCGGTCTCTATAAAGGTGCGAAGAAAGCCCGCATTGATTGACGCACTTGCGTAAGCCGCGGTGCGGGCGAGGCAAAGTCCCAATGAGGCAGGCCGGGGAGACCGCACGGACTATCCGTGACCGGAACAAATGAGCCGTTTCCAGAAAGCCTCTTCAGCATCGAGGAGGCGCTTGATATAGGTTTCGTCGCGCCGGACATCGAGGCGTACGGGGGGATAAGGGGGAAAGTAATACCAGATATCGATCACTGGCAGGCCGGTGACGGCGAGCACATGCTGCAACTGGCCCACATGGTGTCGCGACGGGCGGTGGGCGGCCGCGGCTCGACGATAGGCGGAAGGGCCGCATTTGATTTCCACCAGGTGTTCGCCGTCGGCGGAAATGCCATCAAGACTCGCGCGGAGCCACACGCGCTCGACGTTTTGCAGGCAGGCCGGCTCCAACTGCATTCCGACTTGTATACAGTACTGGGCGCGAGCGGCTGGTTCGAGCGCCTTGCCTTGGGTTCGGGCAAAGTTACGTTCGGCTTCGCGCGTCGGTTGCTGCTTTTCCGCGAACAGTCCTTCCGCGGTCTTGAACGGATTCTCGCCCATGATCGTAGCGGCGTCGGAAGAGCCGATACCGCCCCGTCGCCACTCGCGCCAGGCATCTGTCCCTTCAGTCAGGTCGATGACATGGTATGGGCGCGGCATGATAAACCGGATAAGGTCCAGACCTTCGATGTTTTGACGGCGAACTTCGCGATGCCCGCGCCGGTCGATCACGTCCTTGGTTAGCTCGTGGGATCGGGCGGTGTTTCTGCGTCGAGCGCGTGCGAGAGAATGAGCTTCGAGAACGAACCCTCGCTCGGGTTTGCGAGGCGCTCGCGGAGTTCGTTATCGAAGGCAGCACGATTGAACCCTGGCTGATTTTTTAATGCCGCGACGATCGCCAGGATGGCGACGCCGACTTCGGTGAATTTCTCGGAAAGGATTTTTGCAAGGTGGTCGTGATCGTGTTCGCTCATGATGAAACTAAAGCTGGAGTCCCTAGCCCGGGTTGTACAGCGGCATGGCGGTGAAAGGGCTCGAAATGGCTGGGCGGTGTCTGCGAATGGCGCTTAACGTGGTTCGGGAAATGAGACGGAGACAGGCAGGAATGCCTGTGCGACGTTTTCCGGTCCATCGGACGAGTGACGTGCCGCGGTCCGATCGTGAGGCTCGCCGGCGCTTTTGGCACCTACAGTTTACGGCGGGCCATCCAGTGACTTCGGGACTGCGGTGGGCGCGGCACTCACGTTGAATAATAGCATGTAATCGGGCGGGACAAACGCAGTCGGCCCGACAACGTGGTGCGGTGTCGTTAAAACAGAGTCGTCACCCGTGGATTGCCTATGCCGAATTGACGGCCTTGTTTTTCATGCAAGGTGCGGCGTTGGGCATGTGGTTTGTGCCGCTGACCAATGTGCTCGATGCGCATGGTCTGCAGGACATCAAGCCATATGCATTCGCGACCTCGGGCATCGCGGCTTTCATTTCGCCGTTGTTTTTTGGGGCGGTGGCAGACCGGCATGCTTCGCCGGTTGTGGTGTTGAGGGGACTCGCCTTGGCCACGGCGGGGGCGATGACGCTGGCGGCATTCGCGATTCAAGGGGGCAATCCCTGGCTGGTGCTCGGGGCGATTCAACTGCATGCGTTGTGCTCCGCTCCGGCTTGGAGCATCGCGGCGACGGTGGTGTTTTCGAGCCTGCGGAACGCGCGGCGCGAATTTGGTCCGATCCGTGCGGTTGCCACGCTGGGATGGATGGCGGGTTGCTGGCTGGTCAGCGCCTTGAATGCCGATGCCTCCATCCGCGCGGGATTTTTCGGCGCGGTGGCGTGGTTGATTGTCGCGGGTTTGACGTTTCTATTGCCGCGTCGGGAGCCACCGCGGGCGATTGCGCCGGTGACGCTGCGCGAGCGGTTCGGGCTGGACGCGCTGTCGTTACTCAAAAACAGCGATCACCGGGTCGTCTTTATTACGGCGGCGCTCTTTAATATATCACTGGCGGCGTTCTATCCGTACACGCCTCCCCATTTGCGCGAACTCGGATTCATGCATACGTCGTCGTGGATGAGTTTGGGCCAGGTGACTGAGATTGTCGCCATGCTGGCGTTGGCGCGGCTGCTGACGCGCTGGCGGCTGAAGTGGATCATCATTACGGGACTTCTGATCGGGGTGGTGCGTTTCGCGCTTTCCGCGGTGGATGAACGGGCGTGGCTCCTGGTGAGCATCTCGCTGCACGGCGCTTCGTACACGCTGGTGGCGATCACGGCGCAAATTTATCTGGAGCAGCGGGTCGATCCTGCGTGGCGGGCGCGGGCGCAGGCGTTGCTGTCGCTCATGGTAAGTGGGGTGGGAAATCTTGCGGGTTACATGGGAGCGGGATGGTGGTTCGCACAAACTGCCGCGGAGTCGGGACAGGATTGGACCCTCTTCTGGCTGGGATTGGCCGCGGTATCGGGGGCGGTCGGCGTCTATTTTCTCGCGGCCTATCGTGGTCGGGGGAAGGCGGAGCGGATATGAGAAAGAATCAGAATTCGGAGCGATGATCAGAGCGCGGCGGAAACGACGTTGGAGGGGCGCCCTACTTAGGTTTCATCTTGAGCCGAAAGCGTGGTCCGCCATAGGTCGATGCGACCCATGAAGCGATTTACTTTGGCTTTAGCAGTGATCGCACTCGCCACCCCGGCGTTTTCGCAATCGATTCCGCTGGGAGAGATTGTGAGCAGCGATCGCTCCATTCGAGACCCCCTTTATAAAGTGACGGCGCGGTATCCGGCGGGGTGGGTCGTTCGCGGCGTAACCCGCTGGGGGGACCGGGAGACAACGCTGTTCATGGGCGAGCCAACGCAGACAGGCTTTGCTTCGATGTATTATCGCATTCCGTCGGATCCACGACTGATCCTCGACTTGGAGTGGGATCTGCGGGAGGCGGCGAAAAAGAAAACCCAACAACGGATCGAGGGAGGTCTCGCCGACTATGGAATCGTGGCCGGGAGTTTTTCCTTTCGACTCGTGGGGGATCTACCCGCGCTGAGCTACGTTGCTCGTTTCACGGTCAGCAGCACGACGTATGGAGAGTATTTTGTGCGAGTGTTAAGCTCGAGGGGCGAAGCCTTGTTTTTCTTGCGGGCACCGCTCGAGCAGTTTGAGCCCTTGCGGATTGCGTTTGAAACCATGGTCGAATCCGTGCGGTTGCCCTAGGAGGGCAAATCCGGGTTGCGGGTACAGGAGCGGTCGCCGCGACGAATCCGCCGCGGGAGCTCGGGATAAATTCCCGAGGAACTGCTCGCCCGTCCATTTGATCGACGGCAGGATGCCTTGATGACCACCGTTGCCCGCCTTCTCACTCTTGATCAGGCGCTTTTGATGAGGTCGATGCTCGAAGGATGCGGGATCAAGGCTTACGTCCCCGATGAATTCGCGGCGCAGACGGATCCCGTGATTTTCATGGGGAGCATGAATAGTATTCGCGTCCAGGTGGACGATGATGACGCGATTGCGGCCCGCACGATTCTCGCTCAGACCGGGAACACGGCCGAAACCTGAGGCATGGCACATTCCGCCGCTCAGGCGGCGAAGGAGGGCGGCCGTTTGGCAGGCATGGCTCCGTGAAGACGATCGCGGTAGGTCGTCGGCGACTCCCCCATCACGCGACGAAAGACCCGGTTGAACTGGGATAACGATTGGAAGCCGGCGGCGTAGGCGGCCTCGCTAATCCGCATGGTCGGGGTGATGAGCATTTGTTTGGTGAGTTCGACCCGGGAGCGCGCGAGATACTCGGTGAGCGTTAGCCCGGTTGTCAGTTTGAAGACCTTGCAGAAATAAAAGGCGCTCATGTGAGCGACGGCCGCAATTTTCGGCAGAGATAACGCGTCACCGATGTTTTTCGCGATAAAGGCACTGGCTCTCACGACGCCGATCGGTTCGGCATCGGTGGACATTAACATCAGTTCATTGCTGAGCAGTGAAAGATGTTGGGCGAAGCTCGAGAGGATTCGCAGAACAGCATCGTATCGCACGGTGGTCAGGACACGCGTCTCAAAGTACGCGGCCTGAAGCTGCGCCAAGTCGATGGAAGTTCGCATTGGTTTCAACTGGGTGAGAATGGAGCGGAAATCTTTCTCGGAAGGAGCGCGCAGGAGAACCTGACCGGTTTGGAGGTGACCGATCAGGGTGTCGCCAACCCGAACCGGGATCGAGGATTCGCTCAGGCCGGCAAAGCAACGCGCTGTCTGCGCCCCCGTGGCCGCGGCGCCTTCGAGCACGGTTTGAAAATGGAGGCACGCGCCACACGTTTCGCCGGTACCGATCAGGAGTTCGCAGAAGGGTGATTGTTGCTTTGATCCCTCCATGGGCGGCGCAAATGAGCCAGCGGCGCGCAGCACGAGCGGCAATCCTGTGACGGTTTCGAATGCACTCTGGTAATCGCGAAACAGCTCGGAGGCCTGAAGCCGCGCAATGATATCGTTGGCGGGTGAATCGGCTATTCCGCGAGGAGCTCCGGAAAACCGATACACTTTCATTCGAGCCCAGAGTAACAGCCAATTTCCCGGCCGCCTATAGTAAAACGGATGAATTTACGTTAGGTAAAAGAGTTTAATCCTTTAATATCCTCGCGGAAAGATCGTTCCCCTTACCTGGGGAAAAACCTATCCGTGTTCAGGGCGGGGGATCTCAATGGATGCCGGGAACTTCATTATTCCGCAACGCTGCCTGGTTCGAAGTTCGCGTGAGGATGGAGGGCGCCCTCGTCGAGGTACTGTCGTAGCCAGGACGACTCAGTACGCCTGCATTCGGGTCGCGCGGGGGGAGGAGGCGATTTGCCCTTGCCGCCCAACGCGCGGTTGTCCCGGGGCGGAGTTCGTTTAACCGGACGGCCAGTTTTGCCGGCCATCCGAGCACGACGCGGGCGGTGCCGTGGCGGCAGGCGGCGACGATTTTTCGACCGGCGCCCTGCGCGTTCATCGAGAGCAGCGGCAATGAGTCGGTGACCGCAAACCAGGCATGCTCCTGCCGGTGGCGGCCTTTAAACATCGCGTTGCGCGGCGAACCGGTGTGCATCAGGCCGGGGCAGACGGTCGTGACGAGAATGCGATCGCGGTGCAATTCGGCGCGAAGTCCTCCTTGAATGAATCCTGAAATCCTCCTTGTCCCCACTGACCGGCAACGCGGCGGACTGCGCCAGCGTTCACCCGCGATCGCACCACGCCGCTCTGGCCTGCCGTTCGGATTGGTCCTCGGCGCGGCCGCCGGTCTGGCCATGGCGGTGGCCGCTCGTCGACCGACGTATTCGTTTCGTGGTCGCACGGTAATCATCACGGGCGGCTCCCGCGGACTCGGCCTGGTCCTCGCCCGTGAGTTTGATGACATTGGGACGAAACTTCAGCGGGCTTTTCGGCTACCGATAGTTTGGGCTGACGTTGTAACCGGCGCCATCGGATCATCCGCGTGAAACGGGATGGGAGGTTCTCCATTCCTCCGAACGGGTACCCGGCCCTGGCGAGAAAGCCGGGTTTGGGAGCGAGGTTTCCGACAATGGTCTTGAGCTGGATGATCCAACTCTCACAGTGACGGGAGTCGGACCTCCCCGGCCAGTGTCGCCCCCGCTGTATTCATGATCTGTACCCTTGCGCCCGAGAGCTCCGATGCGGAAGCGCGGGTTCCACTCACTCCCACCACCGCTCAGGAACTCGGCAAACTCGGAATCGAGGTGCAGGCTGCGCCGGGTTTGGGTCGTGCCAGCCACTACGCCGATGCCGATTATCAGACCGCAGGTGTGAGGTTGACCGATGATATTGCTGGTGCGCTGGCACAGGCCGATCTCGTGCTTCGGGTGAACAAGCCCTCGTTGGCTGATATTGCTGGGATGAAGCGTGACGCGGTGCACCTGAGTTTCCTGGATCCCTTTAATGAAGCTGGATTGATTGCCGCGTTCGCGGCCGCGGGGGTGACGGCAGTCAGTTTGGAAATGATTCCCCGCACGACTCTCGCGCAGAAGATGGATGCGCTCAGTTCGCAGGCCAGTCTGGCCGGTTATGCGGCGGTGATCGAGGCGGCGCAGCGTTTGCGCAAGGTGCTTCCAATGATGATGACGCCTGCCGGCACGATCCTGCCGGCGCGGGTGTTTGTGATCGGCGCGGGCGTGGCGGGGTTGCAGGCGATTGCCACCGCGAAGCGATTAGGCGCGCGGGTGGAGGCTTTTGACACCCGGCCGGTCGTGGAAGAACAGGTGCGTTCACTGGGAGCGAAGTTTGTGAAGATCGATTTGGGTCAGACCACGCAAACCGCGGGCGGCTATGCCCAGGCGTTGACTCCTGAGCAGATCGCGCGGCAGCAGGCGGGAATGGCGAAACTTTGTGCCCAATCCGATATCGTGATCACGACCGCCAAGGTGTTTGGTCGCAAGGCGCCTCGCCTGGTCACTCAGGCAATGCTGGAGGGCATGCGCGACGGGAGTGTGGTCGTCGATCTCGCGGTGGATACCGGGGGCAACGTCGAAGGCTCGATCCCTGGCCGGGACATAGTCACGCCGAACGGCGTCCTGATCGTGGGCCACCGTTCACTCGAAAACACCGTGGCGCATCATGCCTCGCAGGTGCTCGCCGCGAATTACGCGGCGTGGATCACTCATTTTTGGGATCCCACTGCCAAGGCACTCCGGCTCGATCTCGTCGATGAGATTCTCAAAGGCTGTCTGATTACCCACGGAGGACGAATCGTCCATCCGCAATTCGCGACGTCCGATTCCGCCCGGGATCAACCGTCTCAACTGGCGCCGCGAGGGTAACGCCACGTCCACCATTTAGAATCCCGACCATGGAACTCATCCTGCTTTTTTTCATCTTCACGCTCGCCGGATTTCTTGGCTTGGAGCTGATCTCAAAGGTGCCTTCACAGTTGCACACGCCGCTGATGTCGGGATCGAATGCGATTTCCGGGATTACTATAGTGGGGGCGATTATAGTCACGGGTGCCGATGACGGTTCCTGGATAACCACCATGCTGGGCACGGCTGCGGTTACGCTGGCGATGATCAATGTGGTGGGGGGGTATTTCGTCACGGATCGGATGCTGAGTATGTTCAAGAAGAAAGGCGCGTCCGTGAAAAAGGAGGGCGCGTCGCAATGAATCCCCCAATCCTTATCAACGCCGCCTATATTGTGGCCGCGGGTTTGTTTATTATCGGTTTGAAGATGCTGGGGCGCCAGGCGACGGCGCGGCGGGGCAACGTGATCTC
>Ga0163144_10004252_pt1 | contig 32312 bp, 30 predicted proteins | sample OliLak19BULKMAT1_FD_123175 | JGI IMG/M metagenome (GOLD analysis project Ga0163144, IMG submission 123175) | Freshwater microbial mat bacterial communities from Lake Vanda, McMurdo Dry Valleys, Antarctica - Oligotrophic Lake LV.19.BULKMAT1 | ecosystem: Environmental > Aquatic > Freshwater >... | reverse complement strand
GGTGGCGCTGGCGCGCCTTGCATTGCAGGAAGGCAAGTCCGGGGAAGCGGCCGCGCTGGCCGACGCGATCGGCCGCCATCCGAAGGGCGCCGCGCTGGGCCTCGAATTGCGGGGCGACGCTGCCATCGGTGCCGGTCGAGCTGCAGCGGCAGCGGATGCCTATGCGCAAGCGTTCGAAAATTCACCGACGCGTGAGCGCCTGTTGAAGCTCGACGATGCCGAGCGGCATGCCGGCCGCACCGGCGGCCGACTCGTGGCCTGGTTGCGCGAGCATCCGGAAGATATGCAGGTGCAGACTGTGCATGCTGGCCAACTGCAGGCTGCGGGCGACGATGTCGCTGCGATACGGGTGTTCGAACGTGTTCTGGCCACGGCCCCCGACAGTGCCGTCATCCGCAACAACCTCGCCTGGCTGTATCGCAAGAACGGTGACGGCCGCGCACTCGAGATGGCAGAGCAGGCCTATAAGCTGGCGCCGCGACGGGCCGAAATTGCAGACACCTATGGCTGGATCCTGCTGGAGCAGGGTCGGCATGAACAGGCCATGAAAATTCTCGAAGCGGCCATGGCGCTGTCACCCGGCAACCCTGACATCCGCTTCCACTGGGCGAGCGCGCTGGAACGCATGGGTCGCGCGGACGATGCGCGGCGTGATCTCGAAGCCCTGCTGAAGGAACCGGCGGAATTCGAGTCGCGCGCGCTGGCCGAACAGCTGCGACTGGATCTGGAATCCTGAGCAGCCCGCGCACCGCGCCAACTGTCGTGACGCGGCCGCTGGGCGCGAGCCCTGCCGGAGAGCGCCGCTACCAGCGGCCGGTCACGGTTTCGCCGGCACCAGCAGTGCGCGTGTGACCGCGCCATCCTTCTCCGTGTACTCGATTTTGACCGGCAGATAACCCAGCACCGCTGCACACCACAGGACAGTGCGCCGGCCGTCGGTGCGGCTATAGGTGACGGGCACGGTGTCATAAGTCTTGCCACCGACCTTCACCTGCTCCGTCGGCCGCTGTTCGAGTGCATAGTCTTTGCTCTCGCCGACATCGGCAACACGATAGGCGAGGGTCTGCGTGCCGGCCGCCAAATCGCGCATGACGGCAAGCTGATAGTTCAGTTTGTCCAGCGTCCCGGCGGTCACCGCGGAGTTCACGTGAGTACCGTTAATCGAGGCCTGTGCCTGGCCCTGCGCCCAGTCGAATGCAATCACGGTTTCCTTGCGCTTTTTGCCTGATTTCTTCTCGTAGGCATAGCGCTCGGCGACTGCGCGACCGTCGCGCCAAATGCCGGTGCTCGATTCCTCGATGCGGGTCGGTTTCAGCAGCGCCACCAAGCCTTCGGCTTCGATGATCGAGGTGAAGCGATAGCTGTCGAGCGCATCGATTTCGAAACGGCGACTCATTTTGCCCACCGCCACGCCACCGGTCTTGACCTGGTAGACGACGTCGAAGGGCGCGGGCCGATGAGGGTCCGTGGTGGGCGATGCGCGCACCGGAATCACGGCACCGATGACGGCGCAAGCAAGCAGGGCAATGGTGCTGGTGACGGCGTGTCGGGGTGATTGCATGTGGTAGAATCCGGCCGAAAACACGCGCTACGGCGCCTTGATGATCCCGCTGTTCACGACAGCAGCTGGCGGCCAGTATACACATCGACCCTCATGAAACCTGACGTTGAACGCCTGCAGAATGCGCGCGTGATGGTCGTGGGCGACGTGATGCTCGACCGTTACTGGACGGGTACCACCTCGCGCATTTCGCCCGAAGCGCCGGTGCCCGTAGTCCGCGTGGCCGGGCACGAAGACCGCGCTGGCGGCGCCGCGAATGTGGCGGCCAATGCGGTGGCTGTCGGCGCGAACGCCATCCTCGTCGGGCTCGTTGGCGATGATGCAGACGGTGACAGCCTGCGCGCTTGCTGCACCGCTGCCGGCATCGACGCGCGCCTGCAGCGCGCCGCCGAGCGCACGACCGTCAAGCTGCGGATCCTTGCCCAGCATCAGCAACTGCTGCGCCTCGATTTCGAAGCCCTGCCGACGCACGAACGGCTCACCATTACGGCTGAACTGGCGGCATTGATGCCCGGCCTCGGCGCCGTGGTCCTGTCGGATTACGCGAAGGGCGCCTTGCTGAATCCTGCGCCGTGGATCGAACTCGCGCGCCGCCATCGCAAGCCGGTGGTCGTAGATCCGAAAAGCCGCGATTTCAGCCGCTACGCCGGGGCCGACCTGATCACGCCCAACAGCGCCGAGTTCGAGGCCGTCGTCGGCCTCTGCCACGGCGACGCCGAGCTTGCGGCGCGCGGAGCCGCGCTGTGTCGCGAGTATCGGATTGGCGCCGTGCTGGTGACGCGCGGCGAGCGCGGCATGTCGCTGATTCGCGCCACCGGCGAGCCACTCCACCTCGGCGCGCAGGCCCGCGATGTCTACGACGTCACGGGCGCTGGTGACACGGTGTGTGCCATTGCGGCCTGCGCGCTCGCGGCCGGCAGCGATCTGGCCACCGCGACCACCCTGGCCAATCTCGCGGCCGGCCTGGTGGTCGGCAAACTCGGGACGGCGGTGGTGACGAACGCCGAATTGATGGCTGCTGCGCACCCGCGCCGTCGCGCGTCGCCCGTGCATGACAGCGAGGCGCAATTGCTCGAAGAAATTGCCCTGGCGCGCGCTGCCGGCGAGCGTATCGTGATGACCAACGGCTGCTTCGACATCCTGCATGCCGGCCATGTGCGCTATCTCGAGGAGGCTGCTGCGCTCGGCGATCGGCTGCTCGTCGCGGTGAATACAGACGCTTCGGTCCGTCGCCTCAAAGGGCCGGCGCGGCCGGTTAACGGCCAGCGCGAGCGGCTTGAAGTGCTCGCGGGACTGCGCGCCGTCGACTGGGTGATCCCGTTCGATGAAGACACCCCGCAGCGCCTTATCGCCGCCGTTGGCCCCGATGTACTCGTCAAGGGTGGCGACTATCGCATCCAGGACATTGCGGGCGCCGACGACGTCCTGCGTCGCGGGGGGCACGTGCTGACGCTGGCCTTTCATGCGGGCCTGTCGACGACCCGCATCATCGACGCCGCGCGCAGCGCTGCGGAGGAGGGCACATGATCGTCGTCACCGGTGGCCTGGGTTTCATCGGCAGTAACCTCGTGCATCAGTTGAACGCGCGCGGCCGCCAGGATATCGTCGTTGTCGACGACTTCACCAACGGCCACAAAATGGTGAACGTGCGCGATGCGACGATCTGCGACTATTTCGATCGCCATGAGTTTCTTGCACGTTTCGAATCTCTTGCGTGCAGTGCCGACGGCATCGAAACGGTCTATCACCTTGGTGCGTGTTCGGACACCACCGAGTGGAATGGCCGGTTGATGATGGCCGACAACTTCAGTTACTCGCGGGATCTGCTGACGCTGTGCGAAACGCGCGGGATCCCGTTTGTCTATGCATCGAGTGCGGCGGTCTACGGCCTCAGCCGAGACTGCGCCGAACACCCGGACTGCGAATCGCCGCTGAACGTCTATGGTTACTCCAAACTGGCGTTCGACCAACAGGTGCGTCAGCGCCTGGCGCGCGCGCGCTCGCGTACCGTCGGACTGCGTTTCTTCAATGTCTACGGGCCGCGGGAACAGCATAAGGGACGCATGGCGAGCGTCGCCTTTCATTTCAATCATCAGCTGAAAACCAATGGCGTCGTGAAACTCTTCGGCTCGTCACACGGCGTTGCGGCCGGGGAGCAGCGTCGCGATTTCATTCATGTTGACGATGTCGTTGATCAGATCCTGTGGTTCGGCGGCGCCGCAGGGGTGGTCGGGATCTTCAACTGCGGGACCGGGCAGGCAGCGAGCTTCAACGAAGTCGCACACGCCGTGATCGCCTGGCATGGCCGGGGCGCCATCGAGTACATCCCGTTTCCAGACGACCTGCTGGGCGCCTATCAGGCACACACCCTTGCGATGCTCGACGCCACGCGGGAGGCGGGTTACCGGCAGGCGATGCAGCCGGTGGCAGTGGGCGTGCGTGCCTACCTGGACTGGTTGAACAGATGAGACGGCTCTACAGCGCAGCGTATCTGCTGCTGCTGCCGTTGTTGCTGGCTCGCGTCGCCTGGCGTGGACGCCGTAACCCTGCGTATCGCGATCGCTGGCGGCAGCGCCTGGGGTTTTACGATGTCGCGTTGAAGAGCGGCGAAGTGCTGTGGGTGCATGCCGTGTCGGTTGGCGAAGTCGGCGCCGCTGCACCCCTGGTGCGCGCGCTACGCGAGCGTTTCCCGTTCGCTCCCGTGCTGATTACCACCACCACCCCAACGGGCTACGACACGGTTACACGCCAATTCGGCGAAACGGTCCAGCATGTGTATTGTCCTTACGACCTGCCGTGGATCGTACGACGGTTTCTGCGACGCTTCAGACCACGCATGTTGCTGCTGATGGAAACCGAACTATGGCCGAATGTCATTCATGAATGCCGGCGCGCCGAGGTTCCCGTGGTGCTCGTCAATGGCCGCATGTCGGAGCAGTCGGCGAAGCGTTACGGGGTCCTGCGCGGCTTCGCCGCCGGCATGTTGCGGGAACTCACCTGGCTCGCGGTGCAGACCGCTGCCGACGCTGAGCGGCTGCGCCAGCTTGGTGCGCCGGCCGATCGAATCAGCATCACCGGCAGCCTGAAGTTCGATGTCCATTTGCCGGCCAGCGTGTTCGAGGAGGGCGCGGCGGTCCGCCGTGAACTCGGCATCAACCGTCCCATCCTGATGGCGGGCAGCACCCGTCCGGGCGAGGAGGACATCCTGCTCGACGTGCTGCAGCGTCTGCGTGCGTCATATCCGGCGTTGCTGCTCGTGATCGCGCCGCGACACCCCGAACGCTTCGATGCAGTTGCCGAGTTGTGCCGCAAGGCGCACCTGCGGGTTGCCCGACGGCAAACGGGTGCGGGCTGTGAAGCTGAAGTTGACGTGTTCGTGGTCGATACCATGGGCGAGCTCCTGAAGTTCTATGCGGCGTCCGACGTCGCCTTCGTCGGTGGCAGTCTGGCGCCTTATGGCGGCCAGAATGTGCTTGAGCCAGCGGCGCTCGGGGTCCCCGTGGTCACCGGTCCCCACCTGCACAACTTCGAGGATATTGCGACCACGCTGCAGCAGGCCGGCGCGCTAAAGATCGGCGCCGACGCATCGGCGCTGAGCGTGATCATCGCCGGCTGGCTGGCTGACAGCGATCGACGCGATGCCGCCGGGCGTGCCGGCAGCGATATCGTCGCGAGCAACAAAGGGGCAACGGCCACGGTCGTTGGCATGCTGATGGAGACGGGTTTGCACTGAAGCGGTGGAAAAGTCTCTCGCCCGGCAGCGTGCGACGAATGATATTCTTGGCCCGACATGGCCCGTGAATGGGCAGTCATGCCGCACAGTGAGGAGAGGAAACACATGCAGCTCAAGCGTTTCGAGTTTTCGCAATTCGCCGGCGGCCTGGCGCTGGCGGCCTGCCTCGGCGTGCCGTGCGCGGCCACCGCGCAGCAGGGACAGGCGTTCGCCTATCCGAATGGAGGACAGAGTCAGGAGCAACAGGCCAGCGATCGCTTTCAGTGTCATCAGTGGTCGGTGTCGCAAACAGGGTTTGACCCGACCACCGCGCCGCCTGTCGCGCCGCCGATGGCTGCCGCGCCTGCCCCGCCGCCCCCGAATTATGGCTATAGCGATCAGGCGCCACCCCAGCCGCAACAGCAGCAAAGTGGTGGATTCCTCGGGCTCGGCAACGGCGGCCTATTCCGTGGCGGCGGCATGGTCGGTGACGCCGCGACCGGTGCTGCGCTCGGCGCCGCCGGGGGCGCCATAGCTGGCAACGCTGGCAAAGGCGCTGCCATCGGCGCACTCGCCTCCACCGTGTTCGGTGCGGTGTCCCGCTCGAGCACCCCGACTGCGAGCGCGCCGCCGCCTCAGCCCGGTTACGACTATTACCAGCAACAGCAGCAGCAGTATCAACAGCAGCAGGCGCAGTCGAATCAGGCCCTCGAATTGCGTCAACGCCAAACGACGGACTACAACAATGCGTACGGGGCGTGCATGAAGTCACGCAACTACTCGGTGAATTGACGCGCTGGCCGGCCCGCTCCCAAGTGAAAGCACTTCAACGCACGATGCTCTCCGCGCCGCCTACGGTCATCATCGATGTCGAGGCTTCCGGTTTTGGTCGCGGCAGCTACCCGATCGAAGTCGGCGTTGCGCTTGCCGACGGCCGCACCGCCTGCTTCCTCATTCGCCCGCAGTCGGACTGGACGCACTGGGATCCGACGGCCGCGGCCTTGCACGGCATTTCGCGCGATCTGTTGGCGGCCAAAGGTTGCGACGTACGCGAGGTTGCAGCGTCGCTGAACGAATTGCTAGCGGGTTCGACGGCCTATACGGACGCCTGGGGGATGGACAGCTCATGGGTTGCGTTGTTGTTCGAGCGCGCGGGCTTGCCGCAGCGGTTCCGCCTCGACGCGGTCGCGAGGCTGCTAAACGATGAGCAAAAGGCAGTCTGGGCCGACTGCAAATCCCTCGTGCGCGCCGAAATGTGTCTCAGTCGCCACCGTGCCAGTGCCGACGCACTGGTCATTCAGCAGGCGCTCGAGCGTACGGGCGAACTCCGACGGACCGCGCGACGTGGCAGTCCGCTCAGCGCAGCCAGCCCTGAATCACCTTGAAGTGTTCGTGACGGGAGTCGCCCATCCACTCGAACACGACTGATTCCGCGCTGACGATATTCACATGGCTCGCCCGCATGCGGTCAAGCGCATTCTGGTAGTTCTCCAGGCGCCGTGAGCAAATGGCGTCTTCAACCACGAACACCTCTGCGCCAGTGGCCGCGAGATCCATCGCCGTCTGCAGCACACAGACATGGGCTTCCATCCCGACCAGTACCGCCTGACGCCGCTGCAGGGCGGCGATCGCGGCCGGAAAACCATCGGCGTTCATGCAGCTGAAGGCCGTTTTGGCGAAGTACTTTCGCTCTGCCGGGAGGACTTCGAGCAATGTCGGGTGCGTCGCGCCGAGGCCTTGCGGATACTGCTCGGTGTGCATGACGGGCACGCCGAGCAGCGTGGCCGAACGGCTGAGCAGACTGGTGTTCTGCAGCACACGGTTCAGCACCTTGCCCGGCATTGCGTCGCCGAGTCGTTGCTGAATGTCGATGACTATCAGGGTGCTGTCATCGAGGCGACATTTCCGGGCCCCGGCGATCTGGTTCGTGTTGGTCATCTGCCCCCCTTGCAATGCTTATCTTGTATTCGTTGCGGCAGCCGCGTCTGCAGATCCGTCGACCACGGGGCTCAGCCACCCATTGGCCTGTGCAATGACATCCGGGCTCAAGGTGCCAGCGGCTTCCTTCAGCCGCAACAGATTAAGCACGTAGTCGTAGCGTGCCCGCGCATAGTCGCGACGCGCCTGCGACAGGCCGCGTTCCGCCGTCACGACGTCCACAGTCGTACGCGTGCCGACTTCGAAACCGGCTTTCGTCGATTCGAGCGCAGTGGTCGAGGACACCACGGCCTGCTGCAGCGCCTGCACCGCCCCGATCTGGGTCGCAACCCCCAAGTAGGCTTCACGCGTCTGTCTGTAAACGGCACGGCGCGTGCGTTCGAGGCGATCGAGGGCGCCCGCGTGCTCGTGTACGGCCTGACGGGTGCGCGACGCCACCGCGCCGCCCTCGTACAGCGGGATATTGAGCCGCATGCCAATGTCGCTGCTCTCGATTTCGTTCTGGCCGAACAGCCCGCCCGACTGGTTGTAGCCGTGCCCACCCTCAAGGTCGAGGGTAGGCAGGTGGCCAGCGCGCTGTACGCCGACCTCATCTGCTGCAATCTCAGTGGCGACCAGCGCCGCCGCGAGTTCGAGATTCTGCGCGAGCGCCGTTGCGGCCCATTGTTCGATATTGTCCGGATCCGGCCGATCGAGGGGCAACTGCTCGCCCAGCGGCCACAGGGCCCGGTGGTAATCGCCGGTCACTTCACGCAAGCGCTCCTCGGCGTTCTGTACCGCATTCTCTGCGGTGATCGCCTGCGCGCGCGCCAAGTCGAAACCCGCCTGTGCTTCCTGCACGTCGGTGATCGCAATCAGGCCCACATCGAAGCGCTGACGGGCCTGTTCCAGCTGACCGGACAGGGATTGCGTTTCAGCGCGCGCAAAGCTCAGACTGTCCTGCGCGGCGAGAACATCGAAGTAGCGTTCGGCAAGTCTGACCATCAGGCGCTGGAACGCCGCATCCATCTGCAGCTGCGCCTGGCGCAGACGCTTGTCGGCCTGCTTCAGCCGCAGGTGGCGATCGCGATGGAACACGGGCTGTACAAGGCTCAACCGGTAGTCGGTCTGATCGAATGCGGAAGCGCCGCCACCCGCCCCGAACGCGAACTCCGCCGTGATGTCCTGGCGCACTCGGGCGCCGCCGGTCGTGAAGCGCAACTGCGGTTTCCAGAGTGCGGCACGCGCCTGCGGGATCCCTTCGGCGACCGCGAGTGCGTGGTTCTGCGATTCGAGATATTCAGGATCGGACTGCTCGGCGAGCGAGAGCAGGGCGAGCAGGTCGGCCGCCTGCGCCGTGCCGACGGTCAACGACGACAGCATCAGGGCAAACAGTCCGAGGCGCAGGCCCGAACGAAGCGGGGTCAAGGGGGACATTCACGGTTCCTTAGCTAGCGGCAGGCCGGTGGCCGTCGAGTTCAGTAGGTTGCCATGTCGCGATCAATGGTTCGGGCCCAGGCGTCGATGCCTCCAGCAAGATTCTGCACGTGGCTGAAACCTCGGGACAGCAAAAACGCCTGGGCGGCCCGGCTGCGCAGGCCATGATGGCATAGCACCACGATGCGTTGCCGCTGATCCAGTTCGTGCAGACGAGAGGATAATTCGCCAAGCGGAATGTGCACTGAGCCTGGCAAGCTGCAGCAGGTGACTTCCCAGTCTTCGCGCACATCGAGCACTGTCGGTGCGTCCTCGGCCAGGGCCGCAGCCAGTTCCTCGACGTCAATTTCTTCCATCGCTCTGAAACGATCTAGAACGCGAACTTGGGGGCGCTTTCGGCTCCGAACAGCGGTTCGAGTTCGGTTTCGAACAGCGATTCGACCGCGAACGCCTGCTCGGCATTACGGGTAATCAGCAGGGCTTCCATCGCCGGGCCGGTGCCAGTCACCATGAACAGACGGCCGCCAAGCGCGAGCTGCGCTTCGAGCGCGGGCTGGCGCCGCGCAAACGAGCCGGTGACGGCGATCACGTCGAAGGGGGCCTGTGCCGCATAGCCGCCGATGCCGTCGGCGGTGATCAGTGCGACATTTGAAATATCGCGGGCCCGCAGCCGTTTCGCAGCGCCTTCAGTGAAGGCTGCGTAGCGTTCGACACTGACGACACTGCTTGCGAAGTGCGCGAGCAGCGCGGTGAGGTAGCCGCTGCCGGTGCCGATTTCCAGCGCCCGGTCGCGCGGACCCGGATTGAGCGCCTGCACCAGGCGGGCTTCGACCTTGGGCGTCATCATGGACTGCCCCATCCCAAGCGGAATGCGCGTATCGGAAAAGGCGAGCTGGCGGTAGGTCTCGGGCACGAACTGCTCGCGAGGCACGTCAAATAGCGCGTCGAGCACGGCCTGATCCAGCACCTCCCAGGTGCGGATCTGCTGTTCGACCATGTTGAAGCGGGCTTGTTGGAAATCCATGGGCGGAGACTCGCGTAAGTAAGCAGGGTTGCGTGAGATGCCGACGGGAAATACCGCGCGGAACCTCGGTATGGACACATAGAATTATACGCTATAGTGATGTCAGCGACAGCGGCTGGGGGTGTTCCGCGGGCATGGCGAACAGCATGCCCGAAGCGGAGCTGAGAGTGACCCTTCGAACCTGACCCGGATCATGCCGGCGTAGGGAAGCAGCAGTGCCTTCCTGCACGCATGCCCCTTCCGGTCCCAGCCGCCGCGCAGTCGATCATGCCGAGTGCACCGGAGCGCCATCAATGAACGCAGTACCAGACCACATTCTCTCCGAGAACGCCGAACTCGATCCGCAGGTGACTGAACCGCTGCCGGGATCGCAGAAGATTTACGTCACGGGCTCGCGACCCGACCTTCAGGTGCCGATGCGCGAAATCGCGCAGCAGGCGAGTGTGAGCCGCGGGGTGCCCCTCGCGAACCGGCCTGTCTATGTCTACGACACCTCGGGGCCCTATACCGACCCTGCGCGCCGGGTGGACATACGTCTTGGCCTCGCACCACTGCGCGCGGCGTGGATCGCCGAACGTGGCGACACGGTCACACTCGACGTGCCGACTTCCGAGTGGACCCGCCGCCGCGAACAGGATGCCGGACTTGCCGGGCTGCGTTTCACGCGCAAGCGGCCGGCCTTACGCGCGCGTGACGGCTGCAACGTGACGCAGATGCACTATGCCCGCAAGGGCGTCGTCACACCCGAAATGGAGTTCATCGCCATCCGCGAGAACCTGCGCCTCGCCGCATGGCGTGATACCTCTCCGAAAGCCGGTCGCGTGCACGCCGGCGCGCCGCTAGGCGCTTGCCTGCCGGCGGAAATCACGCCCGAGTTCGTGCGTGAGGAAGTTGCGCGGGGCCGCGCCATCATCCCGTCGAACATCAATCACCCGGAAAGCGAGCCGATGATCATCGGCCGCAACTTCCTAGTGAAAATCAACGCGAATATCGGCAACTCGGCGGTCAGTTCGTCAATAGCCGAGGAAATCGAAAAGATGGTGTGGTCGACGCGCTGGGGCGGCGATACCGTGATGGATCTCTCGACCGGCCGGAACATCCATGAAACACGCGAATGGATTATCCGCAATTCGCCGGTGCCCATTGGTACCGTGCCGATTTATCAGGCGCTTGAGAAAGTCGACGGCAAGGCCGAGGAACTGACCTGGGAGATCTTCCGCGACACGCTGATCGAACAGGCCGAACAGGGTGTCGACTATTTCACGATCCACGCTGGCGTGCGTCTGCCGTATATCCCGATGACAGCGCGCCGCGTCACAGGCATCGTGTCGCGTGGCGGTTCAATTTTAGCAAAATGGTGCCTTGCTCATCACAAGGAGAATTTTCTTTACACGAACTTCGAAGCGATCTGCGACATCATGCGTCAGTATGATGTTGCCTTCTCGCTCGGCGACGGTCTGCGGCCGGGTTCAATTGCGGACGCCAACGACGAAGCCCAGTTTGCGGAACTCGAAACGCTCGGCGAACTGACGCAAGTCGCTTGGCGGCAAGACGTGCAGGTGATGATCGAAGGGCCGGGACATGTGCCGATGCACATGATCAAGGAAAACATGGATCGCCAGCTCAAAGTCTGTCACGAAGCGCCGTTCTACACGCTGGGGCCGCTGACGACGGATATCGCGCCGGGCTATGACCATATCACCTCTGCGATCGGCGCGGCGATGATCGGCTGGTACGGGACGGCGATGCTTTGCTATGTAACGCCGAAAGAGCATCTCGGCCTGCCCGACAAGAACGACGTGCGTGACGGCATCATCGCCTACAAGATTGCCGCGCATGCGGCCGATCTGGCGAAAGGCCATCCGGCGGCCCAGCAGCGCGACAATGCGCTGTCGAAGGCGCGCTTCGAGTTTCGCTGGGAAGACCAGTTCAATCTCGGCCTCGACCCGGCGCGCGCGCGTGAATACCACGATGAAACGATGCCGAAGGAAGGCCACAAGCTCGCGCATTTCTGCTCGATGTGCGGCCCGCACTTCTGTTCGATGAAGATCACGCAGGACGTGCGCGACTACGCCGAAGCGGCCGGCATCGCCGATGCCCAGGCGGCGTTGGCGGCGGGCATGGAAGAGAAGGCCGCCGAGTTCAAGGACGCGGGCGGCGAGTTGTACCGGGCTGAATGAACAAAAAAGGAACATCCCTCATGACAAAACGCATATTGCGTACGATGACGCTGCTGGCCGCCGCGCTGCTGGCCGTGACGACTACCGCCACTGCCGCGAACGGGCTGACGCTTGAACAGGCGGTCGCTGGCGAACACCGCAGTGAGGCAAATCGGGCGCGCGACGCGCATCGTCACCCGGCGGAGACGCTCGGTTTTTTCGGCATTGAGCCGACCATGACGGTCGTGGAAATTCTGCCGGGCGAGGGCTGGTATACGGAGGTTCTGGCGCCCTACCTGAAGCACAGCGGCAAGCTGGTAGTGGGCATCTACGACCCGGCAAGCAAAAGTGATTACGAACGCCGCAGTACTGCCGGACTGGCGGCGAAGCTCGACGCCGCGCCCGATCTCTACGACGCTGTCGAACGACAGGTTATGTGGCAGGGCGACGCGGTGGTGCTCGGCCCGAAAGATTCGGCCGACATGGTGGTGACCTTCCGCAATTCGCACAACTGGCTGAACAGCGGCAAGTTCGAAGCGGTCTACAAGGCCTGCTTTGAGGTGCTGAAGTCAGGCGGCGTGTTGGGCATCGAGCAGCATCGCGCTGCGCCGGATGCCGATCCGGCCAAGAGTGCGGAGAAGGGCTATCTGCCCGAAGCCTATCTGGTCGGCGTGCTCGAAAGCATCGGTTTCAAGCTGGCGGGCAAGTCTGAGATCAATGCGAATCCGCGTGACACCAAAGACTATGCCGACGGTGTCTGGACCTTGCCGCCGGTGCTGAGGCTGGGTGAGAAGGACCGCGCGCGTTATGTCGCCATTGGCGAATCCGATCGCATGACGTTGAAGTTCGTCAAGCCGTAAGCGCGGCCATTGACTGCTGGCGTTCAATGGCCGCCAGCAAATCTGCCGGCGACAGTGCACCGGCCGCTTCGCCGCTCAGCGTTCTACGCCAGTCGCGGGCGCCGGGACGTCCGTGAAACAGCCCGCACAGATGGCGCGTCATCACGCGCAGCGGCGTGCCCTGAATGTACTCAGCCTCTATGTACGGCAGGTACGCCGTCAGCAGGTCAAGCGGCGACAGCGCTGGCGACGGCGGCGCAGCGAAGAGCAGGGCGTCGACTTGCTGCAACAACAACGGCTGTTCATAGGCTGCGCGCCCCAGCATCACGCCGTCGAGCGCGTCCAGATGCGACACGCAATCCGCGAGCGAGCGAAGTCCCCCATTGAGCACGATGAACAGCTCCGGAAAATCCGCCTTGATGCGATGAACCCGCGCATAGTCGAGCGGTGGGATCTGGCGATTGGCGCGCGTGTCCAGATTGAGCAGCGCCTTGCGCGCGTGCAGCAAAATCACCCGGCAACCGGCGTCGCGGACCTGTGCCAGCAGCGCAGCCAGCGCGTCATAGCTGTCCAGATCATCAACGCCGAGACGTGTTTTCACGGTGACCGGGACGGAGACTGCGCTCACCATCGCCGCGACACAGTCCGCCACCAGCGCGGGCTCCTTCATCAGACAAGCGCCGAACCGGCCGGCCTGCACCCGATTGCTCGGGCAGCCGACGTTCAGGTTGATTTCGTCATAACCGGCCTCGGCGCCGATTCGGGCGGCGGCGGCGAGTTCTGCAGGATCGTTGCCGCCCAGCTGCAAAGCCAGCGGATGTTCGAGCGCATCGAAAGCCAGCAGCCGCTCGCGCGGCCCGCGCAGGATGGCGGCGGCCACGACCATTTCGGTATACAGGCGTGCGTGGCGAGACAGCAGGCGGGTGAAGCGCCGGTAGTGACGATCGGTGCAGGCCATCATCGGCGCCACGCAGAAGCGCCAGGGGCTGAAGGGAGAGGCGGTGTTGATGGTCGCGATGCTGGGCATGACGCAAGTTCGATTGGGGCCGGCCGATTATCGCTGATCAGTGACGTTGACGGCGAGGTTGAATGCCGGATCCGGAGCGCCTTACGATTTGACTCGCCGAGCGGCCCTGCGGACGGGCCCCGGCGGGGCGCATTCGGTCCCCGGTTGGGCGCCCCACTGGCGGACCAACCCGTGCCCTTCGCACGACAACCGCGACCCAATCCTCAGGCCCGCACCAGTCGTAGCGCTTGGAGGGGCCGCACCGGATATGGCAGCATTTGTCCAATACAGCATTCGCCTATCAAGGGGTAATACACGTGACGGATACGAACGGCCTCGACCAGACCAGATTCGTCAGACCACCCGCGTCATCGCCGGCAGAAAGCCACGACCCGGAGGCCGATGGCGTCAGCGCCGGGCCATTCGATCAGACGCACGTTGCAAAGGTGCCGCCGGCGCCGGCGAAAATGTCGCTCGATGAGGTGGACTTCGACGTCACCAGCGGTTTCGGTGAAGGCCCGGCCGAGGATTCGGCAAATGTTTTCGACATCACGAAAGGTGCCGACGACGCGCCCTTCGATGTCGCGCCCGATCTCGCAGTCGCCGAGGCCGAACCCGTTGTGGCGGCAGCGCCGGTTCCTGATCCGGTGCCGGCTCAGGGCAGCAGTGCCACGCTCTATCTCGCCGCAGCCATCATCGTGGTCGCCGCGGGCGTTGCTGCCTGGCTGATGCTCTTCTGAATCCGGCTGCCTGGCGTGTCTGTCGCTCAGCTTGGCTGACGCGCCAGAATCCGGCGCGTAAAGCGCGCCCGCAGATAAAAGCCACGGGGAAGAGTGCTCGCCGGCTCACCCGTTGCATCAAAGCTTGGGGCAAGGGCACGCGCGTTCGCCGCCTTTGGTCGAATCTGCAGATACTGCCCGACGCGTGCATCGAGTTGCGCGTAGTTGCCGGTCGTCAGCAACTCCATCAGCTCTTCCCAGTCTGCGCGCAGCACGCGCGTGTCGTCTGCATCCGGAGTCCACAGCACAGGCCAACCGATGCGCCGCGCCGCCAGCGGCAGCGTCGGATCGGCTTCGACCGGTACCCACAGCACGCGCCGCAGCTTGTGCCACACAGGTGACTCGTCCCAGCGCAGCCCACTTGCGCCTTTCAACGGTGCGACGCACAGAAAGGTCGATTCCGCCGGCATGCCAGCCGACGTCAGGGGGATGCTTTTCAGTTCGACACCGAGGCGTGTGAAATCGGGCACGGGGCGCGAGCCGGCGTCGGCGCCGAGCAGGCATTCCAGCAACCTGCCGGCGTAGCCTTTGGCGTGGCGCGGCGCCCCTGGCTGGGGCAGGCCGGCCTGCGCGGCCAGCACGCCGAGCGGCTGCCCGACGAGCGCCATGGCCCGCGTCAACAGGGCCGCTTCGGTGTCCGGCGGCGGGACTTGAAGCGCGCCCGGATTGATGTCCCGGTCAGTCATTGAGCGCGGCGATGATCTCGCCGCGCAGTGCGTCCTGTCGCGCCGGATCACCGAACGGCCGGTTGTCGAAATCGGTGATGTAGAAATAGTCTTCCGCGCGTTCGCCGATCGTCGCGATGCGCGCATCGTGCAGCCGCACCCCCTGAGTCTGCATCGCACGTCCAACCAGTGACAGGAATCCGGGGCGGTCGGCGGCGATCACCTCCATCACCGTGCGTGCGTTGACAGTGTCGAGCGTGAACGTCACCGACGCCGGCACGCTGAAGTTGCGTAGTCGCCGGCTGACCGCGGGCGTCGCGTGCACGGGCGCGATTTCGTGCGCGCGCAGCGCCGATCGCAGGCGGCTCTGGATGTCGTGCAGGCGTTGCGCATCGTCGACGACGCTGCGCGATTCAGCGTCCAGCACCGTGAAAGTATCGAGCGTATAGCCGGCACTCGAGGTGATGATGCGCGCGTCCTGCACGTCGAGGCGCAGCCGATTGAGCGTGGCAGTGGCAATTGCAAACAGGAAGTCCGAGTCCGGCGCGTACACGAACACGGACGTGCCGCCTTTGCTGTCGAAGTTGCGCAGCGCAATCAACGGCAGATCGTCTTCGTCCGCTTCAAGGATGGTTTCGGTATGCCAGGCGATTTCGATCGGCCGGTGACGCAGAAAGTATTCCTCGCTGAGCGTGCCCCAGAGCAGCGACACCGCATGTTCGGGGATACGTCCGGTGTCGACCAGCTTGCGTGCTTCCTGGCGCGTCGCCTCTGTGCGCTCGACCCGCTCGACCCGCGCCTCGATACCGGTGCGCAGGGCGCGCAGTGTCGCCAGGTACAGCTCGAAGATCAGCGAGCGCTTCCAGCCCGTCCACAGTTGCGGATTGGTGCCGCGAATATCGGCGATCGTCAGCAGGAACAGGTAATCGAGGCGCGCCTCGTCGCCGACGATGGCGGCAAAGCGCTGGATGACTTCCGGGTCGTAGATGTCTTCGCGCTGCGAGGTTGCAGACATCACGAGGTGGTTGGTGACAAGCCAGGCGACCAGGTTGGTGTCGAATTTGCTGAGGCCGTGAGCCTGGCAAAACGCCGTGGCTTCGTGTGCGCCGACTTCACTGTGATCGCGCCCCGTGCCTTTGCCGACATCGTGATAAAGCCCGGCGATGTACAGCAGTTCGAGCTTCGGGATGCGCTCGATTGCCTGGCGCACGAGATCCGGCTGATCCTCCTGCGACAGCGGATAGGAGAAACGACGCATCATCAGCAGCACGAACAGCAGATGTTCGTCGACCGTGTACACATGGAATAAATCGAACTGCATCAGGCCTTCGATGCGGGCGAATTCCGGGAGGTAGGCGGCAAGCACCCCGTAGCGGTGCATGCGCTGCAGTTCATGGCCGATGAGTCGGGGCTGGCGGATGATTTCCATGAACAGGCTGCGCGCGCGAATGTCGCGACGGAACTTGTCGTCAATCAGATAGAGGTGCTCGCGGATGAGCCGAATCGTGCTGGCGCGCACGCCCTTGATCCACGGATTGCGCTGAATCAGCAGGAAGATCTCGAGCAGCGCCGGCGGCGTGCGCTTGAAGACCTGGTCGCTCGTGACTTCGACGTAGTTGCCACGGACCTGAAAACGGCGGTTCAGTGGTGAGGCGCGGGCTTCGCGGTCCGGGTGCAGAATCGCTTCCTGGAACAGGCCAAGCAGCATTTCGTTGAGACGGCCGAGTTCGCGCACAGTGCGATAAAAGCCGCGCATGAACTGCTCGACGGCCCGATTGTGTGATTCGTCGACGAAGCCGAACACTTCCGACACCCGTCGCTGGTAGTCGAACAGCAGGCGGTCTTCGCGCCGGCCAGCGAGGTAATGCAGCGCGCAGCGGATGCGCCACAGGTGATGACGGCCGCGGATCAGGGCCGCGTATTCATCGGGGGTCAGGAAGCCGTTTTCGATCAGTCCCCGCAGGCCCGCGGTGTGAAAATGCCGGTTCGCGACCCAGGCGATGATCTGGATGTCGCGCAGGCCGCCCGGGCTTTCCTTGATGTTCGGTTCGAGCTGCTGGAAGGCGTCATTGAAACGCTGGTGGCGTCGCTCCTGCTCTTCCAGCTTCGCTTTGAAGAACAGATCGGTCGGCCAGATCCGATCGGTCGCGATGGCCGCCCGTAACGCCTCGTGCAGGGCTGGCGGGCCTTCGACCAGGCGCGCCTCCATCAGATTGGTCATGATCGTGATGTCGTCGCGAGCGGCGCTCGCACATTCTTCGACTGTGCGCACGCTGTGGCCGACCTCGAGCCCGATGTCCCACAGGAAGGTGATCAGGCGTTCGATGCGGCCCTGGGTATGGGCATCGAGCGCCCCATCGAGCACGATACAGATGTCGACGTCCGAGTACGGATGGAGCTCGCCGCGGCCGTAGCCGCCAACCGCGAGCAACGCGTGCGGACTGTGGCCTGGCCCACAGTAATGCCAGGCGCGGCGGATGACTTCGTCGATGCAGAAGGCCCGCAGGCCGACGATTTCCTCGACCGCAGCGCCGCCGAAGAACCGCTGTTTCAGCCGCTCGCTGACCCGCGCGAGCACCGCACGGCAGCCGCTGAGCACGGCGGGGGCGCTGCCCTGTTCGAAGGCAGCCTCGAGGGCGTCGAAATCGAGCGCCTGTTCGAGGGATTCGTCAACTACCGAGACGGCGGATGGCATCGGGACCAAAATCAAAGTGCTCCTCACGACGGGCGGTCAGCACTTCGCAGCCGGTAGGCGTGACGAGTACCGTGTGTTCCCACTGGGCGGACAGACTGTGGTCCTTGGTGACCACCGTCCAGCCGTCCGGCAGCAGCCTGACCTGCCGCTTGCCGGCGTTGATCATGGGCTCGATGGTAAAGGTCATGCCGGCTTCGAGAATGTAGCCCGTGCCGCGCTGACCGTAGTGCAACACCTGCGGTTCCTCATGGAATTCCCGCCCGATGCCGTGTCCGCAGTACTCGCGGACGATGGAATAGTTAAGTGATTCAGCCAGTTGCTGAATTGCCGCGCCGATATCGCCAAGGCGCGCGCCGGGGCGGACCAGCCCGATGCCGACGCCCAGGCTCTCGTAGGCCGTCTCAATCAGGCGCCGCGCCTTGATGGACGTCTCACCAACTGTGAACATCTTGCTGGTATCGCCATGGAAGCCGTCCTTGATGACCGTGATATCGACATTTACAACGTCGCCGTTCTTCAGCCGCTTGTCGTTCGGGATGCCGTGACAGACGACATGGTTGACCGACGTGCAGATGGATTTCGGAAATCCGTGGTAGTTCAGCGGGGCCGGAATGGCCTGCTGATGGTCGACGATGTACTCATGGCAGAGTCGATCGAGTTCCTCGGTCGCGACGCCGGGGACAACATGCGGTTCGATCATCTCCAGCACGTCGGCGGCCAGCCGGCAGGCCACGCGCATTTTCTCGATTTCGGCCGGGGTCTTGATCGTGACAGGCATGTTTTTAGGGCATCCAACTCATTGTTGCGGCGAAGGTTCCATGGTATAAAGCGCGCGCCCAAAGGGCAATGAAAACAGCACTTTCCTACAATCCACACACGTGCCATCAACCGGCGCCCGGGTGTCCGCTTCACGGCGGATCGGCTGTTCGGGGCACGTGGAGGAAAAACCCACCAGGAGATTCACATGGCAGACGTTTCCATGCGCCAGATGCTTGAGGCTGGCGTGCATTTCGGTCACCAAACCCGATTCTGGCATCCCAAGATGGCGCCGTACATCTTCGGCGAGCGGAATAAAATCCACATTATCAACCTTGAAAAGTCCCTCCCGCTGTTCAACGACGCGATGAACTTCATCAGCCGGATGGCGGCCAAGCGCGGCAAGATCCTGTTCGTTGGCACCAAGCGTGCTGCCCAGGACGCCGTCGAACGCGAAGCAATTCGCTGCGGCATGCCTTACGTCAGCCGCCGCTGGCTCGGTGGCATGCTGACCAACTTCAAAACGGTCAAGCAGTCGATCAAACGCCTGAAGGAACTCGAGGACACGATCAACAACGGGGGGCTGGATCGCATCTCGAAGCGCGAGGGCCTGCAGGTCCGCCGCGAATTCGACAAGCTGAACCACGGGCTGGCCGGGATCAAGGACATGGAGCGTCTGCCGGACGCACTGTTCATCATTGACGTAGGCTACGAAAACATCGCCATTGCCGAAGCGGCGAAGCTCAAGATCCCGGTCATTGCGATCGTCGATACCAACAGCAAGCCGGATCACGTCGATTACGTCGTGCCGGGCAATGATGACGCGATCAGCGCCATCAATCTGTATACGAAGTCCGCCGCCGATGCAGTGCTGGACGCGCGGACCACGCTGGCCGCGGCGGGTGCCGGTGGCCAGGACGACTTCGTCGAACTCGACGCCTCCGGTGCACCGATCGTCCGTGGACCGGAAACGCCGGCCCAGGTCGACGAGGCGCTGCGGCGTGCGGCGGGCAAGAAGGCACCGCCGCCGAAGAAGAAGGTGGTGCGCAAGCCCGAAGGCCCGGGCGCAGCCCCTGAAACGGCTGCCGGGTAAATACAGTTCGAAGATGCCCGGGCTGTCCACGCTGGCCGGTCCGGGCCTGCCGGAGTACATGACAGATGCAGATTAGTGCGGCGGCGGTGAAGGAACTGCGTGAGCGTTCCGGCGCCGGGATGATGGAATGTAAGAAAGCGCTGGTGGCCACCGAGGGTGATCTCGAAGGGGCCCTCGAGCACCTGCGTAAATCAGGCGCGGCAAAAGCCGCGAAGAAAGCCGGCCGGATTGCGGCCGAAGGTAGCGTCGTGATTGCCGAAGGCAACGGAGCGGCGGCGCTCGTCGAAGTCAACGCTGAAACCGACTTCGCGGCCAATGAACCGAATTTCGTGGCGTTCGCGGACGCCGTGGCGCGGACGGTGCTCAAGGTCCGTCCGGCTGATGTCGACGCGCTGTCTGTGACCACCCTTGATGGGGCGGCCGAATCGGTCGAAGACGCACGCCAGCAGCTGGTGCTGAAGATCGGCGAGAACATCTCGATTCGCCGCTTCGAAGTTCGCCAGACCGATGGCCTCATCGGCGCGTACCGCCACGGCAAACGCATCGGTGTGCTGGTCGAGCTGAGCGGCGGCACCCAGGAAATGGCCAGGGACATCGCGATGCATATCGCGGCGTCGAACCCGGTCTGCATCGCGGAGAGCGATGTGCCGGCGGCGCTGGTCGCTAAGGAAAAAGAAATCCGTATCGCGCAGGCCGCCAGCAGCGGCAAGCTGCCGGAAATCATCGAAAAGATGATCGTCGGCCAGATGCGCAAGTTCGTCGGTGAGATTACCCTGCTGGGCCAGCCCTTCGTCAAAGATCCGGACACGACCGTCGGCAAGCTGCTCGGCAAGGATGCGACGGTTAAATCCTTCATCCGCTTCGAAGTGGGCGAGGGCATCGAGAAGAAGGAAGTCAATTTCGCCGAGGAAGTCATGGCCCAGGCGCGCGGTGCGGAATCTTGAGCACGCGCCACCATTGACGCCGACCCCGCGCACCAGGGGGCCGGGGGAACGGCTGATTTTTCACCCGCGGCGGCCGTGTGTCGCCGCGCCGCAACGCTCAGCCCAGGATCTCTGCAAGTGACCTCTGAAATGTCCACCCAGAACCGTTTCCAGCGCGTTCTCATCAAGCTGAGTGGCGAAGCGCTGATGGGGGGCGAAGACTACGGCATTGACCCCGCCGTTCTGCAGCGCATCGCCGCCGAAATGGGTGATCTTATCGAACATGGTGTACAGGTGGCGGTCGTTATCGGCGGCGGCAACATCTTCCGTGGCGCCGGCCTCGCGGCCAAAGGCATGGATCGGGTCTCCGCTGATCAGATGGGGATGCTGGCCACGGTGATCAACGCGATTGCCATCCAGGATGCGCTCGAACGCGAAGGCCTGTTTGCCCGCGTGATGTCTGCGATCAAGATCAATCAGGTGTGCGAAGACTATATTCGGCGCCGCGCAATCCGTCATCTCGAGAAAGGGCGCGTCGTGGTGCTGGCAGCTGGTACCGGCAACCCGTTCTTCACCACCGATTCGGCGGCCAGCCTGCGCGCGATCGAAATTGGTGCGCAATTAATGATCAAGGCGACGAAGGTCGACGGCGTTTATTCGGCCGATCCGGCCAAAGACCCGCACGCAACCCGCTACGATCGACTCGATTACGATACCGTGCTCGATCAGAAGCTCGCCGTCATGGACGCGACGGCAATCGTCCTGTGCCGCGACAACCGGATGCCGCTGCGCGTGGTCGACATGACCCAGCCAGGCGCGTTCGTGCGTGCCGCACTCGGCGAGAACGTCGGTACTCTGGTTACAACCGCGGATTAGACTCATGCTGCAAGACATCATCAAAAACGCCAATGTGCGGATGGACAAGTCCATCGCGTCGTTCAAGCTCGACCTGCAGAAAATCCGGACAGGGCGAGCCCACCCCAGCCTGCTGGATCACATCTCGGTCGACTACTACGGTACCCGGACACCGATTCCGAAAGCCGCCAACGTCAGCATCGAGGACGCGCGGACGCTCGTGGTGACCGCGTGGGACAAGACCATGGTGACGGCGATCGAGCGCGCGATTCTCGAATCCGACCTCGGTCTCAACCCGAATACGGCCGGCACGGTCATGCGCCTGCCGTTGCCGCCGCTGACCGAAGAACGCCGCCGCGATTTGGTCAAGGTCATCAAGGGTGAGGCGGAGCAGGCCAAGGTCGCGATCCGCAACATTCGCCGCGAGGCGATGTCCGATTTGAAGGATCTGCTAAAGGAAAAGCAGATTGCCGAGGACGACGAGCGGCGCGGTCAGGATGATGTGCAGAAACTGACTGACTCACATATCAAAAAGATCGACGAGGCCTTTGCCGCTAAAGAAACGGAAATCCTCTCCGTCTGAAGTGCATCCTATGGACAACGGTCTACCGCGCCATGTGGCGATCATCATGGACGGCAACGGCCGCTGGGCCCGTCGCCGCCAGTTACCACGCATTGCCGGGCACCGGGCCGGCGTCGAGAACGTGCGTGCGATCGTCGAACGCTGCGCCGAGCTTGGCATTCACTATCTGACGCTGTTCGCGTTCAGCAGCGAGAACTGGCGCCGGCCGCCGACCGAAGTCCGCCTGCTGATGGACCTTTTCGTCCATGCGCTGGCGCAGGAGGTGCAGCGACTGCACGACAACGGCATCCGGTTGCGGGTCATCGGTGAACGCGGCGCCTTTCCGCGCAAACTGCAGCGCGCGATCGTCGAATCCGAGGCGATGACGGCCGGCAACAAGCGGCTCACGCTGGTCATCGCGGCGAACTACGGCGGGCGCTGGGACATCACGAATGCCGCCCGGCGGCTGGCCGAACAGGTGCGCCTGGGGCAGCTCGATCCGGGCGATATCACGCCCGAACTGCTCGAAGCGCAAATGTGTCTGCACGATGCGCCTGAGCCCGATCTCTTCATTCGCTCGGGCGGCGAACAGCGCATCAGCAACTATCTGCTGTGGCAGCTGGCCTACACCGAACTGCACTTCACCGACTGCCTGTGGCCGGATTTCGACCGCGCGCAGTTTGACCTGGCGCTGAAGAGTTTCGCCCGGCGCCAACGTCGGTTCGGCATGACGGGCGAGCAGGTCGAGCAGGCTGACGATCTGCCCGCGCAACGCCTGGGAACCTCCTGAGTGACGCCGCCGGTCGAATCGCCTCGACCGTGCAACCGGGCGCTCCGTTCCCGACTCCTGACCGCCGCCGTTCTCGGCACCGTCCTGGTGCTGCTGATCATCCATGCCAGCACCGCTGTCCTCGCGCTCGCACTCGCACTGTTTCTGATGCTGGCAGCCGTGGAGTGGGGCAATCTGTCGGGCTGGCAGTCGCCCGCTGGCCGGGCGACCTTCGTCGGCCTGACCCTCGCGGGCGCTGTCGCGCTGTGGTTTGCTCTGCCCGGCGCAGCACGCCAGCAGTGGCTGCTCGTGCCGGTGACGGGTGCCTGGGCCCTTGCCTTCGGTGCCCTGTTGATGGCCGAAACGGGCCGCCAGCCCTTGCCGACCGGCCGGTGGTCGCTGGCGGTCATCGGCTGGGGTGTGCTGGTCCCACTGTGGCTGAGCCTGCTCTGGCTCCACCAGTTCGATCCCACGCTTCTGCTCGCGCTGTTCGCCCTGATCTGGCTAGCCGACAGTGCGGCCTATTTCGTTGGCCGGCGCTGGGGCCAGCGCAAACTCGCGCCGCGGGTCAGCCCGGGGAAAACCTGGGCCGGCGTTGGGGGCGCATTGCTCACCGCGCCGGTCGTCGGAGTAGTGATCGGTACGCTGGAGGGCTATGACGCAGCGACGCTTGCCGGATTCTGTATGCTGTGTCTGGCGACCGTCGCGGCATCGGTGGTCGGCGACCTGTTCGAGAGCCTGTTGAAGCGCCAGGCCGGCGTGAAGGACAGCGGGACGCTGCTGCCCGGTCATGGCGGCGTTCTTGATCGGGTCGACAGCCTGACCGCCGCTGCACCTTTGTTTTATTGGGGCATCACTTTTCTGGTACCACGCTCTTGATTGCAGTCACCATTCTCGGTTCCACCGGCACCATCGGCGTCAACACGCTGGATGTCATCGCCCGTCACCCCGGCCGTTACACCGTGTTTGCCCTGTCGGCGAACCGCAACGTCGACGGTCTGCTCGAGCAGTGTCGAACCTGGCGTCCGCGCTATGCGGTGATGGTCGAGGCTGCCGCTGCAGCTGAACTCCGCAGGCGCATGCGCGAAGCCGGTCTGCCGACCGAAGTGCTCACGGGCGCAGACGCGCTCGCCGACATTTCCAGCCACCCGGATGTCGCCTATGTGATGGCCGGCATCGTGGGCGCCGCCGGGCTGTTGCCGAATCTGGCCGCCGCCCGCGCCGGCAAACGCGTGATGCTGGCGAACAAGGAATCGCTCGTGATGTCGGGCGCCCTGTTCATGGATGCAGTGCGCGAGTCGGGCGCCGAACTGCTGCCGATCGACAGCGAGCACAACGCAGTCTTTCAGTGCATGCCGACGGGTTTCGAGCGTGGTCTGCCGTCGGTGGGCGTACGCCGAATTCTGCTGACGGCTTCCGGTGGCCCGTTCCGGACCCGCGAACTCAGCGAACTCGACGCGGTCACACCCGATCAGGCCTGCGCGCATCCGAGATGGGTGATGGGTCGCAAGATCTCGGTCGACTCGGCCACGATGATGAACAAGGGGCTCGAGATCATCGAAGCCTGCTGGCTGTTCGGCACCGGCCAGGAGGCCATTGAAGTTGTGGTCCACCCGCAGAGCGTCATTCACTCCATGGTTGAATATGTCGATGGTTCGGTGCTCGCCCAACTCGGCAACCCCGACATGCGCACGCCCATTGCCTACGCCCTGGGCTGGCCGGAGCGGGTCGATTCCGGGGTGGCCCAGCTGAATCTGTTCGATGTGCGCAAACTCGATTTCGAGGAACCTGACAGTCGTCGTTTCCCTAGCCTGCGGCTGGCCCGCGAAGCGATGAGTGCTGGCGGCACCGCGCCGACGATCCTCAACGCTGCCAACGAAGAGGCCGTGGCCGCCTTCCTCGACGGCAGAATTCGCTTCCCCGCGATCGCGGAGGTGGTGGAGGGCGCATTGAACGAGCTCGCGTCACGCGCCGCTGACGACCTGGCGGTCATTCTCGATGAAGACCGGCGCGCGCGCGAAGTCGCGGCCAGTTACACCCGTAAATTCGCCCGATGACCGACATCCTGCAGACGCTGGCCTCGTTCGTCGTCGCGCTCGGCGTGCTGGTGAGTATTCACGAGTACGGCCATTACTGGGTGGCGAAGAAGGCTGGCGTGCGCATCCTGCGTTTCTCGCTGGGCTTCGGCCGCCCGCTGTATCAGCGGCGGTTCGGTCCCGATGCGACTGAATTCACGATTTCGGCGGTGCCGTTGGGCGGCTATGTCAAGATGCTCGATGAACGCGAGGGCCCCGTGGCGCCCGAAGAACGCCATCGCGCGTTCAACACGCAGTCGCTGGCCCGCCGCGCCGCGATCGTGGCGGCCGGGCCTATCGCCAATTTCCTGCTTGCCCTGCTCGTTTACTGGGCGATGTTCATGGCCGGCGTCACCGGTGCGCGCCCGTTCATCGGCGATGTCGATGGCGATGGCATCGCGGCCCGCAGCGGCCTGCGCGCTGGCGACGAAATCCTGAGCGTCGACGGTCGCGCCACGGCGATCTGGGACAACGTCATGTCGACGGCGATCGATGCCATCCTCGATGCCAAGGCCGTGCGCCTCGGGGTGCTGGGCGCCGACGGCCTCGAGCGCGAAGTGACGCTCGACTTCAGCAGCCTGTCGGTCGACGACCTGTCGCGTGGTGAGTTCTTCAACAAGGTCGGCTTCGAACCGCGCCGGCCCGACGTGCCCCCGATCATCGGCAAGGTGATGCCCGGAGAAGCGGCTGCGGACGCCGGGCTGCGGGCCGGTGACCGCATCATGCGGCTCGCCGGCCGGCCGGTCGACGACTGGCTCGACTGGGTCGAGGACATCCGCGCCAATGCCGGGCAGCGACTGGAAGTGGTGATCAGCCGCGACGGCGCCGAGCAGACCGTTTTTCTGGTGCCGCGCGAGAGCAGCGTCGATGGGCGGCCGATCGGTCGCATTGGCGCCGAGGTGGCCCCGTTTGAAACCGCTGCCGAGCCGGTCGCGACCGCCACCGAACGTTATGGGCCGCTGCCTGCTGCAGGGCGTGCGTTCGAACGGACGCGGGACGTAACCCTCACGACATTGAAGTTCATGCGCAAGATGGTGGTAGGCGAAGCGTCGGTCGAGAACCTAAGCGGGCCCATCAGCATTGCGCAGTTTGCGGGGCAATCGGCGAAGCTCGGCCTGTCGCGTTTTCTCGAATTCCTGGGGCTCGTGAGCGTGAGCCTGGCGGTCCTGAATCTGCTGCCGATACCAATGCTCGACGGCGGACACCTGATGTATTACCTGATAGAATCCATCATCAGAAAGCCGGTACCGGAGGCGGTCCAACTCTATGGGCAGCACATCGGGCTGATGTTCCTGTTGGGATTGATGGGGCTCGCAATCTTCAACGACATCATGCGCATCCTATGACTAACGCTGGGCAGCCCTCGAAAATACAAACTTAAATCAATGCGGAAAACGCGAGCTGCACGCTGGTCGGCGTGTCTGGCGATGGGCCTCCTGTTTCAGGTGGCCGTCGCGGAAGACTTCATCGTCGACGACATCCGGGTAAATGGCCTGCGCCGCATTTCTGCGGGCACGGTCTTCAACTACCTTCCCATCACTGTCGGCGATCGCGTTGATGAAAAGCGCACCCAGGAAGCTGTGCGGGCGCTGTTCAAAACCGGCTTCTTCAAGGACGTCCGCCTCGACCGCGAGGGCGATGTGCTGGTGGTCGAAGTCACTGAACGTGAGTCCATTGCAGACATCACCTTCAAGGGCAACAAGGCGATCAAGACCGAGGAACTCCTGAAGGGCCTTGGCGATATCGGCTTCGCCAAAGGCGAAGTGTTTAACGAATCGAAGCTCGACAAGGTCACGCAGGAACTGCGCCGCCAGTACTTCTCGAATGGCAAGTACGGTGTGAAAATTGATTCCAAGATCACGCCGCTCGATGACAACAGCCTCACGGTTGCGTTCACCATCGTCGAAGGTGAGGCTGCGCGGATCCGCGAGATCAACATCGTTGGCAACAAGGTGTTCTCAGACAGGGAACTCCTCAGCGGCTTCAAGCTGACCAAGCCGACGTGGCTCAGCTGGGTCACGAAAGACGATCAGTACTCCAAGCAGAAACTGGGCGGCGACCTCGAAGCCCTGCGTTCGGTCTACCAGGATAACGGCTATGTCGATTTCCACGTCGAATCGACCCAGGTGTCAATCACGCCCGACAAGGCGGATGTGTACATCACGGTCAACATCGCCGAAGGCGCGCAGTACACGCTGTCCGAAGTCAAACTCGCCGGCCGCCTGATCGTCGACGAGAAAGAACTCTTCGAGGAGGTGACCACGCGCAAGGGCATGCTGTTCTCGCGCAAGGAAACCACCCAAACCAGCAAGAACATCACCGACCGGCTCGGCAACGAAGGTTACGCGTTTGCGAACGTGAACTCGATCCCGAAGCTCGACAAGGAAAAGAAGCACGTCGCACTGAGCTATTTCGTCGATCCTGGTCAGCGCGTTTACGTGCGTCGCGTCAATTTCTACGGCAATTCGAGGACCCGCGACGAAGTCATCCGGCGTGAAATGCGCCAGATGGAAGGCGGCTGGATTTCGACGGCGCAGGTCGAGCGCTCGAAGGTCCGCATGCAGCGCCTGGGCTATTTCGAAGAGGTGAATGTCGAAACGCCGGCCGTACCAGGCACGACCGACCAGGTCGACGTCAACTACAGCGTCAAGGAGCGGCCGTCCGGCAACCTGCTGCTGGGCCTCGGCTTCTCGCAGTCGCAGGGCCTGATTTTCAATACCAACGTTACCCAGAACAACTTTCTGGGTAGCGGCAAGAGCCTGAATTTCGCGTTTAACAACAGCGAAATCAACCGCACCTTCCGGCTTGGTTACGTGAATCCGTTCTGGACGCTCGACGGCATCAGTCGCGGCTTCAACTTCGGCTGGACCGAAACTAACGCCGGTGCGCGTCAGAACAACGTCACGCAGTTCAACTCGCGCGTGGCTTCGGCTGGCATGAGCTTAGGTATCCCGATCACGGAATACAATTTCATCAGTATGGCGGTCAGCTACGAAGCCACCCTTATCGGCGTCAATCCGTTCTTCCTCGATCCGCAGGTCGGGCGCTTTATCTTCCTCGAAGGCGATGACTTCCGGGTGCTGCGCCTCAGTTCGGCATTCTCGTACGATACGCGCAACTCGGCGCTGTTCCCGACCAAGGGTGTTCTGCAGCAGATTCGCGGCGAAATCGCGGCGCCGGGCGGCGATCTTCGCTTCTGGAAGGTGGATTACGACTCGCGTGTGTTCTTCCCGCTGCACAAAGAATATGTGCTGCTGCTCAAGACCCAGGTCGGCTACGGCGACGCCTATGGCGAAACCTTCGAGCTGCCATTCTTCGAGAACTTTTTCGCCGGTGGCCCGCGTACGGTGCGCGGTTACCAGGAAAGCACGCTGGGCCCGAAAGACGTTTTCAACCGCGCGCTCGGCGGCAACCTGTCGATCGTGGGCAATGCAGAGCTGATTCTCCCGGTGCCATTCCTCAAGGAATTCAAGTCGGTCCGGCTGACCGCTTTCTATGACATCGGCAACGTTTATGACACCACGTTCGAAAATGTTCAGGTCGATACGCTACGCATGTCGACGGGTGTGTCGGGTATCTGGCTATCGCCGTTCGGCATGCTTTCGGTTAGTATCGCCCAGCCGTTCAACGACCAGGTGTTCGACGAAATCCAGAAGTTCCAGTTCACGTTCGGCTCCACATTCTGACGCGTGTGGTGTGCGCACAGAGTGCCGCCGATGCGGCGCACTTTCCCAATCTTTTGACCAGCACAGAGCGATGAATATGTCGAAGGTAAGCATTATTGGTGTTCTTGGCGTGCTCGCAGCAGTAGCCGGTGCGCCGGCCATGGCGGCGGATTACAAAATTGGGGTCGTGGCCGCTGTACGCGTGCTCGAAGCAGCGCCCCAGGCAGAGGCGGCCAAGAAGAAACTCGAGTCCGAGTTCGCGGGCAAGGACAAGTTGCTCGTTGCGAAGCAGAAGGAACTGAAGGGCCTCGAAGATCGCGCTGCCAAAGACGGCGCCATCATGAGTGAGACCGAGCGCACCCGGCTCGAACGCGACATCAACGAGAAGCGCCGCGACCTGAAGCGCGACTCGGAAGAATTCCGCGAAGATGTGAATTTCCGCCGCAACGAGGAATTCGCCAAGATTCAGAAGCAAATCGTCGAAGCAATTCAGACCATCGCAGCCGAGCAGAAGTACGACCTCGTACTCGGCGAAGGCGTGATTTTTGCGAGCAAGGCAGTCGACATCACCGACATGGTGATTGAGCGCCTGAAGAAGTAGTCGGCGGACGTCAGACGGCGCGAGAGCCGCCGCGCCCGACGGCGCGCAGCGCAAACGCAGGCGCCGGCCGCACGTCTCAGGCGCCCTCAGAGGCGGTCATCCAATGAGCGCCGCGCAAGGCGGCCGCGCCACCGAAGCTCCGCAGGGCCGGCGGCCGACCCAATATCGTTAATGACGCCCCGATCATGGGTTGAACGCGCGGGCGCGGGGAGAACCATCATGCGACTGACGACGACGCGGGCGGGCGCCTAATGGATCACTCGCAAACTATCGATATCCGGGAGATTCTCAACATTCTCCCGCACCGCTATCCCTTCCTGATGGTAGACCGTGTGATCGAATGCGTGCCGTTCGAGTCCCTGAAAGCGATCAAGAACGTCACGTTCAACGAGCCGTTCTTTACCGGGCACTTCCCCGAAAAGCCGATTATGCCCGGTGTCATCCTGCTCGAAGCAATGGCCCAGGCGACCGGCCTGCTGGCGTTCAAGTCCCATAATGCGCGCAGTAGCAGCAACAGCATTTACTACCTCGTTGGCGTCGATAAGGCACGCTTCAAGCGGCCTGTGGTGCCCGGAGATCAGGTGATCCTGACGGCCTACCTGAAGCGCACGATCCGCGGCATCTTCAAATTCGAGACCACTGCTCACGTGGGCGAGGATCTCGTGGCCACCGCCGAATTCATGACCACCCAGATGGAAGGCCGCGCTTGATCCATCCGACGGCGATCATCCACGCCGGAGCCCGACTCGGCGCGGACGTCGCAGTCGGGCCCTGGACCATCATCGGCGACGACGTCGAAATCGGGGACCGCTGCAGCATCGGCGCACACTGCTTGCTGAAGGGCCCAACCCGCATTGGACACGAGAGCCACATCTACGCATTTTGCTCGATCGGCGAAGATCCCCAGGACAAGAAGTTCCGGCAGGACGTCCCGGTCCGCCTGGAAATCGGGGATCGCAACACCATTCGCGAATATTGCAGCATCAATCGCGGCACGCCCGGTGGCGGCGGGCTGACCTCACTCGGCAACGACAACTGGATCATGGCTTATTGCCATGTGGCCCACGACTGCCACATTGGCGACAACACCATATTCGCAAACAACGCGACGCTTGCTGGTCACGTGGAGATCGGCGACTACGCCATTCTGGGTGGCTTCACGGGCGTCCATCAGTTCTGCCGCATCGGCGAGAGCAGCTTTACGGCAATCTCGGCGGTGGTGGTCAAAGATGTGCCGCCCTTTGTGATGGTCGGTGGCAACACGGCACGGGCGCGCGCAATCAATCGCGAAGGCCTGAAGCGGCGTGGCTTCGACAGCAATGTCATCGCCGCGGTGACGCGCGCCTACAAGACACTGTATCGCCAGGGCCTGCTACTCGAGCAGGCGCTTGAACAACTGGCAGATCCGGCACGGGAGCACCCCGAAGTTGCGCGTTTCGTCGACTTCATCCGCGGTTCGCGCCGCGGCATCGTTCGCAGCCGCGTCGACGACTGAACGGGCGCGCGAGCGCGCGCAACGCTGGCCGTTTCGTTGCCGATCCGCCGCCGATCCAGCTTACCGCCGATGAATCCCGATCCGACGCCACCGACTGCCATCCGCCGCGTCGCGATCATTGCCGGCGAGGCCTCCGGCGATCAGCTCGGCGGCGATTTGATCGCAGCCCTGCGACGGCGGCACCCGGCCGTCGACGTGTTCGGCATGGCCGGCCCGCGGATGCGCGCCGCTGGTTGCCGCAGCCTGGCCGGTATCGATGAACTTGCAGTGATGGGGCTGGTGGAGGTGCTGCGGCACTACCCGCGACTGCTGAGGCTCAGAACAAGACTCGTCAAAGACCTGCTCGCCGCCCGCCCGGATGTCCTGGTCGGCATCGACGTGCCGGATTTCACGCTCGACATCGAACGACAGGCGCGCGCGGCCGGCATTCCCGCCGTGCACTATGTGTGTCCACAGGTGTGGGCGTGGCGGCCCGGGCGCCTGCCACGCATCCGTGAAGCGGTCGATCTGGTGCTCGCACTTTTCCCGTTTGAAGTGCCTTTCCTCGGCGATCATCAGATCGAGGCGGCCTTTGTCGGGCATCCGCTGGCGGATCGGATCCCGCTCGAGATAGACCGGACCGCTGCGCGCGCCAGCCTGCTGCCGGCCGCCATGTCTGGCCCTCTCATTGCGCTGCTGCCTGGCAGCCGGCGCCAGGAACTGACGCGGCACGTCGACCTGTTCCTGCTGGCGGCGCTATTACTGGCGAGTGCCGATAGCTCGGCACAGTTCGCGGCGGGCGCGGTCGACGAGCGAGCGGCCGACTTCCTGCGCGCACGGGCGAGCGTGGTTGCGCCCCATCTGCCGCTCACGGTGCTGAGCGGTCAGTCGACACGCCTGCTCGCAGCGGCCGACGTTGCGCTGCTGGCTTCCGGCACGATAACCCTTGAGGCAGCACTGAGCGGGACGCCGGCTGTGGTGGCGTATCGGCTGGCACCGATCAGTTTCTGGTGGATGCGGCGGGCTGTGAAGGTGCCACATGTGGCGTTGCCGAATCTGTTGCTGGGGCAGCGACTGTTGCCCGAGTTTCTGCAGCACGAGGCAACGCCGGCGGCGCTTGCCGGGGCCCTGCAGGCCTGGCTTGCCGACGCTGATCGCCGCCAGGCGTATCGGGCACAATGCGGGGTACTCCACCAGCAGCTGCGGGTCGATAGCGGTGATGCGGCAGTCGCGGCGATTGAACGCCTGCTTGAACGTCTGGCGGGATCCGGTCGATGATCGCAGGTGTCGATGAGGCCGGCCGTGGCCCGCTGGCAGGCCCGGTGGTGGCCGCCGCCGTGATCCTCGACGATGCCCGCCCCTTGGCCGGGCTTAATGACTCGAAGCGTCTGTCTGCGCTGCAGCGCGAGCGACTGTTCGACGTCATCACCACCGGCGCACGCTGTTACGCCGTCGGACTCGCAAGCGTGGAGGAGATCGATCGCATGAATATCTTCCGAGCAACGCTGCTGGCGATGGAACGCGCAGTCATGGGCTTGCTCCCGGCGCCCGTGCGAATCGTCGTCGACGGCAAGCACACGCCACGCGCCGCCTGTCCGGCCGAGGCGATCATCAATGGCGATGCCACGGTGCCGGCGATCATGGCCGCGTCGATCATCGCCAAGGTCACACGCGATCGCCTGATGGATGAGCTCGCCATCGAGTTTCCGGCCTATGGTTTCCAACAGCATCGGGGTTACCCGACG
>Ga0163144_10004250_pt1 | contig 32316 bp, 20 predicted proteins | sample OliLak19BULKMAT1_FD_123175 | JGI IMG/M metagenome (GOLD analysis project Ga0163144, IMG submission 123175) | Freshwater microbial mat bacterial communities from Lake Vanda, McMurdo Dry Valleys, Antarctica - Oligotrophic Lake LV.19.BULKMAT1 | ecosystem: Environmental > Aquatic > Freshwater >... | reverse complement strand
GGCCGGCCATGAGTCGTTCCCCGAGAACATCCGGCGGAGTGGTCGGTTCGTGGACAGCGGCCAATCGTGAGAGCGCGTCGAACTCATCGCGTAGATCCGACGGCCAGCCGTCGGTGCCGAGCGCCACCTGCCAGTTCTCCCATAGCGCCATCGGGTAGCCCACTCGATTGCCCTCGTTCGAGCGCGGGTTCTGCACGATCCACAGCCCGTGCTCCTGCGCCACGTGCATGCCGTACCCGTCCAGGTGCACGCCGTGCGCGAGGATCGATCCCGTAGGCAACGCCTGTGCATCGAGCAGGCGGGCAAGCGGATCGCCGAAACCCTCACGCCGCGCGTGCTCGACGTCGGCCATGTCCTCGGCCACGTGCACGTGCACGCCCACCCGCAGTTCCCGCGCGAGCTCCCCTGCCTCGAGGAGCGTGCCGTGTGAGGCGGTGAAGGACGCGTGCAGTCCCACCAGGCCGCGGATATTCGGACGACGGTTCTCGCGCACGAACCGGGCGCATTCGGCGAGCCCACGCCGAGCCTCGTCACGCCCCCCGTTGCGCTCGGTCGCGCCGTAGCACAGGAGCGCGCGGATGCCGAGTTCGTCACAGGCATTGGCGATGATCTCGAGCGAGCCCTCGATCGCTTCTGGGGACTCGTGGTGGTCGATCAGCGTCGTGGTGCCATGGCGCAATGCGTTGGCCACGTACCAGCGCACCGAAGCCCGCAGCGAAGCCGCATCGATCGCGCGATCCAGACGCCACCACACCTTCTGGAGGATCTCGAGAAAGCTGCGCGGCGATTCTTCAGGGGCCGGCATGCCGAATGGCGCGAGCCCGCTGTACAGGTGCGTGTGCGCATTGACGTAGCCGCGGAATGGAGGTTCCTGCGTCATCGCCATGATTCCCTCGGGGCCTTCGTGCGGATCTTGCCAACCGACGTCGCCCTCGCCGCCGGCGAGTCCTTCATCGGCAGTCGCATGCGCCGCACACCATCGAACGACTCGAGCGCCGATGCGACCGCGGCAGCGGTCGGAACCAGGCCGATCTCCCCCAGGCCCTTGGCGCCGAACGGCCCCTCGGGCTCCGGCGCTTCGACCAAGATGACCTCGACCTCGGGCATGTCCTTCGCGCGAAGCGCTCCCAGTTGGTAGAGCGAGAACGTGATCGGCATGCCGTCGACGCAGGGCAACTCCTCGGTGAGAGCGTAGCCCAACCCCATATGCACCGCGCCCTCGATCTGCCCCTCGCACAGGCCGGGATTCACCACGCGTCCCACGTCGTGGGCCGCGATCACGCGCTCCACGCGTCCAGCCGCATCCAGCACGACGACCTGGGTCGCGAACCCGTACGAGGTGTGCGTCTTGGGGTGCGCTACTCCAGAGGCGAGCGAGGTGGTGTCGTCCACGACCTCGTCTGCGGCGTAGACGTTGCCCACCAGGGCGGCGAGTGTGTGGCCGGCGTCGAGGTCGACTCGTAGCTTACGCGCGGCGCTCGTCACCGCGCGGCCGGCGAACAGCGTGCCGCGCGATCCGGTGGTCTGCCCGCATCCCAGCGCGAAGGTCGCGTCCACCTTGGGCCGGAACACGCTGGCCGGCAGGCCGGTGACCTCGACCGAGAACTGCACCAGCACGGTGAGCAGCCCTTGTCCCATCTCGGTATAGCCGTTATACACCGACACGGTGCCGTCGGCCTCGACCACGAGGCGCGCCTTGCCCCACTCCACCACGCCGTTGCCGAGCCCGGAGTTCTTGAGCCCGCAGGCGATGCCGGCATGGCGGCCATCCCGCATGAGCGCCTGCCACGGCTCGCGCACGGCGGCGAGCGTGGCCTTGATGCCCACCGACTTCATGAGCCGCTGGCCGGTCGTGATCTCATCGCCTTCATCGATCGCGTTGCGCCAGCGGATCTCCCAGCGGTCGAGTCCGCACTTCGCCGCGAGCAGGTCGAGCGCTCCCTCCAGAGCGAACGCCGCCTGCGGCACGCCGAAGCCACGCATTGCCCCGCACGGCGGGTTGTTCGTATAGGCGGCGACCGCCTCGACGTCCACGTTCGGTACGCGATACGGACCGCATGCATGGCCGGCCGCGCGCTCGAGCACCTTCATGCCCACCGAGGCGTAGGCCCCGGAGTCCCCCGAGAATCGCGCGTGCACCGCGGTGAGGCGGCCCTCGGTGTCGCATGCCGCAGCCAGTTCGATCCGCACCGGGTGGCGCTTGGGGTGCATACGGATCGACTCGTGCCGCGACAGCGCCAGCTTGACCGGCCGCTGCGTGATCCACGCGAGTAACGCAGCGTGCGCCTGCACGCTCAGGTCCTCCTTGCCGCCGAAGGCGCCGCCGTTGGGCACCAGTTCCACGAACACCCGCTCTTCTTCGATGCCCAGCAACCTCGCCACCTGGTGCCGGTCGTCGAAAACTCCCTGCCCCTGCGTGTACAGATGCAGGCGGCCATCCTCGAGCGGCACCACGAATGCGCACTCCGGTTCCAGGAACAGGTGCTCGATGCGCTGCGTCTGCCACGTGCCACTCACCTGGTGCGCGCTGGAGGCCAACGCCGTGGCACAGTCGCCACGCCGGATCACCGAATGCGACAGCAGGTTCTCGTGCCGCGGATTGACGCGCGGCGCGTCGGGAGCAAGTGAGTCCTCGACGCTCAACACGGGCGTCAGCAGTTCGTACTCCACTTCGACGAGCGCTGCGGCCTGCCGCGCCACGACCTCGGACTCGGCCGCCACCGCCGCGAGCACGTCGCCCACATAGCGCACCTCCTCGCCTTCTGCGACGAAGGCGGGCCAGTCCGCATGGATGAGTCCGTTCCAGCGCTCACCCGGAACGTCGCGGGCGGTGGCCACGGCGACCACGCCCGGAATCGCGCGCGCGCGCGTGGTGTCCACCCGAATGACGCGCGCGCGCGCGTGCGCCGAGAGCGTCACCGCGCCGAACAGCATGCCCGGCCGCGAGAGGTCGTCGACGAATGGCCGCTCGCCCAAGGCCAGTTCGTGCGTGCGATAGCGTGCGATGCGGGCACCCATGCCGCCGGTCGCCGGCAGCTCCGGCACCGGGTGCCCGCGCCGCGCCTTGCCCACCGCTAGAATCGCGTCGATCAGCTTCACCCAGCCGGTGCAGCGGCACAGGTGCTCGCCGAGCGCCGCCGCGACCTGTGCGCGGGTCGGCTCGGGTTCCTGCTCGAGTAGATGGTGTGCGCGCAGCACCACGCCGGGGATGCAGAAGCCGCATTGCAGCCCGTGGGTCGCGGCGAAGGCCGAGGAGAAATGCTCGCGCTCGCTCGCGGGCAGCCCTTCCACGGTCACCACGGTGAGCCCCTCCGCCGAGCCGGCGGGGATCGTGCAGGTCGCGTGCGGTGCGCCGTCCACCAGCGCAACGCATGCGCCGCACTGACCCTGCGGCGCGCAGCCACGCTTGGGACTAGTGATGCCGCACGGGCCGCGAAGCACGTCGAGCAGGGTCTCGCCGTCGCGCCATGGCGCCTCACGCGCCGCACCGTTCACCGTCAGCCGGACGACGCCCTGACCGGGTTCGAAAGTCATGCCGGCTGGCTCGCGAAGGTGCCGGGGTAGCGCGCGAGGAACGCGATCGCGTGCTGCAGTTCGCGCTGGTCGAGCACCTCGCCGATCTTGTGCGTGTTCTGCTCGATGCCGGTGCCGATACCGAACATCGCCGCATGCGTGTACTCGCCCGCGCGCACCCAGCGCTTGCCCTCGGGCACCGCCAACTGCGGTGTGTCGAGCGGCAGCGGCCAGCCGACGCCGTCGGTCGAGAAGATCCATCGGTCGACGCGCGCGGCCTTGCGCATGCCACCACCCTCCGTGCGGCCGTCGACCACGTGCGGTGTCACCACCGCGTTCCACGCTGCGACCGCGGCGTCAATGGCCGGATGTTCCTCGGGCGTGACCCAGCCCATGTAGATCTGTTCGTTGCCCGGCACGTAGCCGCGCCATGTGGGTTGCTCGTAGCGTGGGACCTGCACGTCGATCCGCAGACCTGCGGCCCGAGCCGCGCGCACCGAGTCCATGCCGTCGATGTCGGCCACTACCGCGGCGGGAGTCTCTCCCACGGTGAGGCGACGGTCGAAGCGGAACGTGAAGCGGTCCGGCACCGCGCAATCACTCGGGGATTCAAGCGTCGCCCATGAGGCGGTACGCGTGCCGGGGCCGAGGAACTCGTGCTGGGCGAAACCCTCTCCCCGCTCGTAGCGCTGCGCCGCCTCGACGAGCAGCGCCGCTCCCCACTCCAGTGGGTTGAGTCCTTCCCATGGCATCGAGCCATGGCAGGAGCGGCCGCTCACCACGACCTCGATCTGCATGCGGCCACGCTGTCCACGATAGAGCCCGAGCGCTCCCTTGTTCGCATCGCCCGTTGAATCGGTGAGGATGACCACGTCGGGGAGGCGTTCGGGTGCGGCGCCAGGCAGCACCTTGCGGCTCACGTACAACGGACCGCCGCCGTCGTTGTCCTCCTCGGCCACCGTCACCAGCCCGCGCACGATCACGCCGCGCAACGAACCCTCGGGCATGAGTTCGACCAGGATGCGCGAGGCGATGATCTGCGAGACCACGCCACCCAGTTGGTCGGCCGCGCCACGGCCGAAGACGAGGTGATGCCATTCGTCATCGGGTGGCAACCATCCCAACTCGCGCCGCAGGAAGGCGCGGTCGATCTTCGCGGGATCGAAGAGGCCAAGGTAGGGATCGATTCCGCCGGTCTTCTCGCGCCACTGCGCGCGCAACGCTTTGACCGTGTCGCAGTGGCCGTCCCAATAGATCACCCGTTTCTGGGCCCTGGGGATGCCGTCGGTCCTATCCTCGAGTGTCCATTCGAGGTTGCCGAAGGCGTCGAATCGCAGGTCCTCGGGGTGCTGGACCGCGCCGATCTCCAGCATGGTGCGGCGCAGGTACTCGATCCGCGGACCCTCGTGATTGCTCAGGCCGCACTGCGGGTCGCCGCCCGCTTCGGCCGAGCGGTCGACGTGGTCCGCCGGGATCCGGATCGCCTCGCGCAGGATGCCCACCGCCAACGGCAGGTCACGCGCCGCGCAGGCGGCGATGCGGTGGTCGAGCGCGCGCACGGTGGCCGGGGCACTCATCGGCTCACCGCCTCGAGCCGCGCGGCCAGATCCGGCACCTTGGCCACGGCGAGCAGGGCCATGATCACGTACAGCTTCTTGTTCGCCTCACGCGCCACGTTCACGCGGTGTTGCTCCATGACGCCCGACGTCACCTCGGCGCCGATGTCCGCCGGCAGGCAGTGCATGTACAGCGCCCGGCCCTGCCGCGTCAGGCCCATTCGCCGCTCGTCGCAGATCCAATCCTTGTGGCCGGCGTTGCGTTCGAGCGCTGTGCGTTCGATATCGCCCATCCTCGCCTTGTCCCTTGCACTGTTCGCGACCACCCGTTCGAGCATGAGGTCGTACGGCCCCCAGCTCTTGGGGTAGACCGCGTCGGCGTCGCGGAATGCCTCGTCCATGGAATCGACCACGGTGAACGAGCCGCCCGCATCCGCGGCGTGCGCGCGCGCTGTCGCGAGTGTGTCGTCCATGAGCTGATACCCCGGCGGGTGCGCCAGCACGACCTCGGCCCCCGAGCGCGTCAGCAGCATCGCCAGCCCCTGCGGCACCGAGAGCGGCTTCGCGTAGCTCGGCGAGTACGCCCAGCTCACCGCGATGCGGCGGCCCTTGAGACCATCCGGGAAGTACTCGCGCAGCCACATGAGGTCGGCGAGCGTCTGCGTGGGGTGGTCGATGTCGCATTGCAGGTTCACGACCGGCACTTTGCGAGCATCGCCGGTGGCCGCCAGATAGTCACCGATGCCCTTCTCCACCGAACGCATGAAGCGATTGCCTTCCCCGAGGATCAGGTCGTGCCGCACGCCCAGCGCATGCGAGTTCATGCCCAGCATGGCACCGGTCTCCTCGGCGGTCTCACCGTGCTCCACCTGAGTGGAACTGCCATCGACGATGACCGGCCGCATGCCCAGCCGTGAGGCGGCGCCCGCCCAGGCCGACTTCGTGCGCGTCGAGTTGTCGAAGAACATCGCGTAGGCGAGCTCGTCAGGCAGCATCGCCGTGGATCGTCCGGCGCGGTCCGCCGCCTCGAAGCGCGATGCCACCGCGAGCAGCGCATCGAGTTCAGCGCTGCTCCAGTCACGGGTCAGCAACAGGCTGCGGCCGTGCAGGGCGTTGAGGATCGCGGGATCGAGGGGCGAGGCGGCAAGGGTCGCGCTCATATCGGTCAGTCCTTTCGGATGGTGGTGCCGGCGCGCCCTTCATAGGCGTCGGTCAGGGCGTCTGGATGGCAGATGACGACTTCTTCGCCACCTTGTTCGAGGAAGCGCAGCGAGGCTTCGATCTTCGGCCCCATGCTGCCGGGCGGGAACTGGCCGCTGGCCGCCATGCTCTGCAGTTCGCGCGTGCCGACATGGGAGAGCCGCGTGCGGTGTTCGGTGAGGTAGTCGCGGTAGAGCGCATCGACGCCGGTGGTGATGATCATGCGGCGCACGCCCAGCTCGGCGGCGAGCAGCGCGCTCGCGCGGTCCTTGTCGACCACCGCTTCGAGCCCGGAGAGCCGCCCGTCGGCTCCGCGCATCACCGGGATGCCGCCGCCGCCGCAGGCGATGACGAGCACTCCCGCATCCACCAGTCGGCGGATGGTGGCGAGTTGGACGATCGCGCGCGGCGAGGGCGACGCCACGACGCGCCGCCAGCCCCGGTGCGAATCCTCGACCATATCCCAGCCGCGCTCGGCCTTGAGCACGGCGGCCTCCTCGGCGCTGTAGAACTTGCCGATCGGTTTGGTGGGCTCGCAGAACGCGGTGTCGTTCGGGTCGACCTCGACTTCGGTGACGATCGTGGCGATCTCGGCGGTGAGCCCGCGCCGTTCCAGTTCCTCGCGCAGGTCGCGCTGGATCATGTAGCCGATCGCCCCCTGCGAGTCGGCGACGAGCGAGTCGAGCGGCACCTCGTGGATGAACTGCTTGGCCATCTCCACGCGCAACTGCATGAATCCCACCTGCGGCCCGTTGCCGTGCGTGAGCACGAGGTGCTCGCCGCGCGCGACCAGATCGGCGATCGGGATCACCGCCTTGGCGGTCACGGCGAACTGGCTCGCGACGGTGGGCGATTGAGCCGGGTCGACCAGTGAGTTGCCCCCCATCGCGATCAGCGTCGGTGGGTGCTCGCGCTTCGATTCGGCGTGGCGCATGAGGGTCGATCCCCGGGCCTAATGTCAGAAACGGTGCCAGATTGGCAGATAAGTGTTGGTCGAAAGTTCATGAACTGAATCGGGCGAGTCCTTCAAGTTCATTGCCTGTAACACGTTGGAAACTTGGCTCGGTCTTCGGCACGGCGCTCGCTCGAGGTTGTTGGATATGGCTCCTGCCGGAAGCATGCCAGCATCCGGCGCAGCCCCGGCGAGCACGAGCCGACCACGAGGGGAACATGACGACCACCGGCGCATTGGATGACGTGACGCGCCGCTCCTCCTACCAGAATGCGGTGCGGCGGCTGCGGGATGCGCGCGTCGGGCTGCCCACCTTCGCCGAACTCGTGGACCCTTCGCGCATACCCGCGCGCATCACCGCCGCGCTCGCGTCGGTCGATCCCGATGCGGCGCATCCGATGAACCTCTTTCGCGTGCATTGGTGGAACGACTCCGCGCGCACGGGGCTCGCCGCGGTTCCCGAGCACGTGGTGCTGCCGAAGTCCTTCACCGGCGTGGATGCTCCGATCGTGGTCGCGCTGGGCAACCGCTTCCCCATGATCCACGCGCACAAAGTGCTCGCCGCCTATGCGTGCCTGGCACCGCGCCTGGTGCATGGGGAGTTCGACCCCGAGACTCAGCGCGCGATCTGGCCGTCCACCGGCAACTACTGCCGCGGCGGCATCGCCATCTCGCGCCTGCTCGGATGTCGCGGCGCGGCCGTGCTGCCCGAAGGGATGAGCGCCGAACGCTTCCGCTGGCTCGAACGCTGGGTGTCGGATCCCTCCGACATCGTCCGAACGCCCGGATCCGAGAGCAATGTGAAGGAGATCTACGACAAGTGCGCCGAGCTGGAACGCGACCCGGCGAATGTGATCCTGAACCAGTTCTCCGAGGTCGGGAACCACCTGGGCCACGTGTTCGCGACTGGTAGCGCGCTCGAAGCGATTTATCGCTTGCTGAGCGCGAGGCATCCTGCGCTCAAGCTCGCTGCCTTCGTCTCGGCGACCGGTTCGGCCGGGACCATCGCTGCGGGCGATCCGCTCAAACAGGCGCACGGCACGAGAATCGTGGCCGTGGAAGCGCTCGAATGCCCCACCATGCTCGAGAACGGCTATGGCGAGCACAACATCCAGGGAATCGGCGACAAGCACATCCCCTATATCCACAACGTCATGAACACCGACGTGGTGGTCGGGGTGAGCGACCACGCCACCGACCAGCTCGGGCTCGTGTGTTCCACCGAGGAGGGCCGCGCGTGGCTGCGCGAGGTGCAGCAGGTACCAGAGCCCATCCTCGAGGCGCTGGCGTCATTCGGGTTGTCGACCCTGTGCAATATCGTCGCGGCAGTGAAGACCGCGAAGAAGCTCGGGCTGGGTCCGGACGATGCGGTGTTCACGGTCGCCACCGATGGCGACGCGATGTACTCGAGCGAGCACGAACTGGCCCGGGCGAAGTACTACGGCAGCGGGTTCGGACGCAAGGATGCGGCGGAGGCATTCCACCATTGGATGCTGGGCGCGGACACCGCCGACACCGAAGTGCTCGACGATCACGGTCGCCGCCGCATCTTCAATCTCGGCTACTTCACCTGGGTCGAGCAGCGCGGCGTCGCGTTCGAGGACTTCGTCGCACGTCGCGAACAGAGCTGGTGGCATTCCCTGCGCGATGCGGTGCCGCAGTGGGACGCGATGATCATCGAGATGAACGCGCGCACCGGAGTACTGGACGCGTCGTGAATCCGGCTCCGGCGCTGCGATGCGCGGGTTGCGGTGTCGTGGTGGCCGGCGATGCCGACGACATCTTCCGTTGCCCGAACGCGGACTCGGGCGACGATCACGACCACGTTCTGGTCCCGTTGCCACCGATTTCGCCGGTGCGGTTCGCGCTCGAGGGGAGTGATCAGCCGTTCATCCGGCATCGTGAGCTGCTGTGGACCTACTGGCTGGCGCGTTCGCGCGGACTCACGGATGGCGAGTGGGTCGCCATGGCAGGTGAACTCGACGCGAGCGTGGCCGCGGTGGACGGGCATGGCTTCCTCCCCACCCCATTCGCGGCGTCCCCGGCACTCGGCATCGCACTCGGGCTGTCGCCGGATGCCGTGTGGGTGAAGGACGAGACCGGGAACGTCTCGGGTTCGCACAAAGCGCGACACCTGTTCGGCATCGCGTTGGCACTGGAGATCCGCGAGCGCACCGGACTGGCCGATCCCGCCGAGCGCGCCCGCCGCGAACTGGCGATTGCTTCGTGCGGCAACGCCGCGCTCGCGGCCGCGGTGATCGCCCGGGCCACGGGCCGTCCGCTGCGAGTGTTCATCCCGTCCGATGCGAACCCTCGGGTGGTCCAGCGACTCGGCGAGCTTGGCGCCCGGATCGAGGTGTGCGAACGCCGCCCCGGCGATCCTGGCGATCCGTGCGTGCGCGCCTTCAAAGCCGCGCGCGATCGTGGCGCCGTTCCCTTCTGCGTGCAGGGCAACGAGAACGGACTCACCATCGAGGGAGGAGCGACACTCGCCTGGGAGATGGCCGAGTGCCTCGCGGCCGAGGGCGTTGCGCCCGACCGGTTGTTCGTGCAGACGGGCGGAGGCGCGGTGGCGAGCGCCTGCATCCAGGGTCTGCGCGTGGCGGTCGCGCACGGGTTGTTGCCCGCGATGCCGCGTGTGCACGTGGTGCAGACGACCGGCGCGCAGCCGTTGCGTCGCGCATGGGAACGCGTGACCGCGCGGGGGCTCGACGGTTCCGAACAGTACGCGCGCGTGCTGCCTGCTCCCACGGGCTCCGCCATGACCGGACTCGGGGATGCCGCCAGTGCGGCGGCCGATCGGGCGCGCGCCGATGAGTTCCGCGCTCCTGTCCATGGGGCCGCCGCGCACGCCGCGATGCGCCATGCGCGCGAGCACCGCAGCTCGTACATGTGGCCGTGGGAGCAGGCACCGCACAGCATCGCGCACGGCATCCTGGACGACGAGACCTACGACTGGGCCGCCGTGGTCGAGGGCACGCTCGAAACCGGCGGGTGGCCGCTCACCGTGTCCGAGGCCCGGCTGTCGCAGGCGCGCGCGATCGCACAGGCCGCCACCGGCATCCCGGTCGATCCCACCGGGTCCGCGGGTCTTGCGGGCCTGATCGAGCTGGCATCCGCCGGCGCGATCAGCCCGCATGAGCGCGTAGTCGTGGTGTTCTCCGGACGTGACCGCTGAGGGTCGCCGGCACGCGAGCCGGAACTACCGTTGCAGAGCGTACGAAACCTTCGCGAACGCCTGCCGACCGCTGTGCTCGAGCTCGCCCGTGACGTTCGAGTAACGCTGGTCGTCGCCATAGCCCGCATAAACCACCGTCTGCCAGTTGAGCTTGTAGGCGAACAGTGCCGACAGGTTCACGTCGTTCGACTTGGGATTGACGGCGAAAGTGTAAAGCCCCGGCGCCCGCGTGGTCTGCACGTACTGGCCGATCAATCGGATGAACGAACGCGAGCTGAACGAATAGGATGCGCGCAAGCGCTCGACCTGGGCCAAGAACAGTCGGCCCGAGCCGAGCGCCGCATCATCGACATTCAACCACCGTGTGTTCGCCGATCCCGAAAGTTCCAGATGGTCGTTCGGGCGAAGGGTCGCGCTGGCGCTGATCGAGACGCCGTCGCCTTTGCGAGCATTGGCGAAGTCGATCTCGTCGCCGAAGCTGGTGGTGACCGCGATCGAGTTGATCACGCGGCCCGGACTCACCTGCACCGTGACCACCGGCCGGAACCGCGTGAACATGTCGGGCCCAGCCTTGATGTCATCGCGGTTGAGCTCCACGCGGAAGAAGCTATTGAGCTTGCCGTCCATGCCTGCGCCGAGCGAAGCGCGCCGATTGAGCACGCTACCCGTGTGACTCTCGTCGTAGAAGTCGATGGTGAACAAGCGGATGCGCGAGAGGAACTGGTCCTTGGGGTAGCGCGTGATGCCCGATTCGAAGTACACCTCGCGGAAACCCACCTGCGGCATGAAGCCTTCATCGGCGCGGAATTGCGGGCCGATGTCCTGTCCCTGGATGAAGAGGTCCGTGTTGCGCGTGTTGTGCGACCAACGCAATAGCAGCGCTTGGTCTTCCAGGCTGCGGCCGTCCCAATCGGAAGTCAGATCCGTGCGGTTCGGTGTACGGCTGCTGCTCCACAGCGCCTGCCCGGTGATGTTGTTGGCGTTGTTCGGGCGCCACTGGAAATCCGGGCCGAAGACCGCGTTGTGTCCGCCGCCGTCGATGCCTCGACCGGTGGCGAGCACGCTCACGAACGACTGCCCCAGGTCCCGCCGCATACGCAGGACTCCCACATTCGACCAGTAATCCTGCGGCGCGGCATCGGAGCCCTCCGCGCCCGGCAGGATCACCAATCCCCCGCCGCCATCGCGGGCGACAAGCGCGGTGAAGGCGGTGCTCCCGGCATGTCCCGTCACGCGCAGCCCGGCATCGGGCGAAGTGATACTGCGTGTGTACACGGCCTGCAACGGCGTGGAGAACAGATCGATGCCCTCGAGGAAGAACGAACGCTTCTCTGGGAAGAACAACGCGAAGCGCTCGTTCACGCCGATCTGCGCGGCGTCCCCTTCGACCTGCGAGAAGTCCGGGTTGATGGTCGCATCGATGGCGGTACTGGCGAACGGGCTCCACTTGAGGTCGGCGCCGTACTCGCTCTGCACTTCGCCGGATGCGAGTGGCGTCCCGAGGTCGCCTTCGGGGAAGTCGAGGCGCTGCGCCGTGGCGTAGGGCGCGACCACCAGATGCGACCCATGCGGTAGTTCGGCGAGCCCCGTCATCTTGCTGGAGTTGCACACGAAGCAACTGACGTCGCGTGGTTGCTTGACCGAGAAGAACTGGTAATGACGATCGCGCGGATAGTTGCGGTAAAGCATGATGCCCCACGTCGGAGCCGCTTCCTGCGAGTAGCGCAACGAGGAGAATGGCACGCGGATCTCGAGATTCCAGCCGGTCGCGGTGACCTTGCCCTTGGTCTCCCAGTACATGTCCGGGGAGTTGTCCTCGCCGGTGGCGTCGTTGGTCACGGCGTCATAGGTGAGCCCGTTCGCGTTGGCGAGGAACATCACCGCGGTCTTCCCGTCGTTGTGCGTGTCGACGATGATGCCGCCGTAGTCGGTGTTACCCGACAACTGGTCATGATCGGCGATCGGGGCGCGGATCAAGCGTGGATTCGGATCGTCGAACTTGAAGCCGGCGTAGAGATACTTGTCGTCGTATGCGAGGTAGCCGACGTTGGCGACACCGGGATCACCGTTCTCGGCGATGCGCGTCTCATACCAGCTCGTGATCCCTTCCACTCCCTGCCAGCCCGCATCCGAGAGATCGCCATCGATCAAGATGGCGCCTCTCGCTCGCTGAATCGTGACCGGAGGGCCGGGAGCCGGCCCTGCTGCGCGGGCGGTCATCGGGGCCGAAGCGACAACGAGTGTCAGTGTGAGTGCTGCGGCGAACGAGCGACATCGGCGGCAGTGCAGCGGCATGGGAGCCTCGGGCAATATCGTCGGAGTGGCATGGATGGATTCTGGCGCGGTCGTCAGGGGATCGGCATCATCAAATCCGTTCTCCGATGGGTCTGACCATCGGAGCGAGACGAGCGTTGTCGAATGCTCACCGACGTTGGGTTAGTGGCAACGAGCGTGGTGGGCTCGAGTCGCCTTTGCGCAGCTCGGAGGCGTTCCATGAGCGAGCTTTTGACTGCGGATCAGTTCCTGACGCTGATCCCACGCTTGGCGAGGACCGGTCGCACACGGTCACGCACATCGCCCGCCAACTCGATCGAGCCAGCCCGCACCGTGCCGCCCGTTGCGCACGAACGTTTGAGGACCCCGGCGAGTTCCTCAAGGAATGTTGCATTGTCGGGCAGGTCGTATAGCACCGTGACCGACTTCCCACCTCGGCCCTTGGTCTCAAGCCGGAGCTTGGCCGTGACGCGCTCGGGCACTGGCGCGACACCGGTGTCTTTTGCGCCGCAGCGACAATCGGCGATCGGTTTCTGGCACTCCGGGCATATGCGGCCCGTGGCAGTGGAATAGACGATGCGGGTGCGGTGGGTCATGTTCATGCAGCATACCTGCGGCACGGTTCTCATGTAGTGGGTGGCACGGAACTCGCTTCAATCCGCATGTGGTTCCACCGGACTTCTCATGTCGAAAGGATGACCCATGCACCGACGACCTACTCGCCCAGAGTGGTGCCTCTACATCGCTCTCGCGCTCGCTCCACTCACCGCCGCGCCCGCAGCCGCAACCGGCATTGGCGATATCCTCGCCGTGAAGCAGGCATCATCGCCTCCGCGGATCCTGTTCAAGAGTGCTCCGCACTGGGAGGCCGTGCCAGGAACGAGGGTGTACTGGGTGCGCGCAGACGAACGACCGGCGTACGATCTGTTCCGTCTGGGTTCGCTCTTCTATTTGTTCGACCAAGGCCACTGGTACCGTTCGAGCCGTCAGGACCGCGGATACGTCGTGATCGACGACCGATATGTGCCGATGGCCATCTCGGGGGTCCCGAGCCATCACTGGCGCAGCTATCCGAAGGGTTGGCTGAATCCTAAGAATCCGCACTACTCCGGGCGTCACGACAATGGCCGGGATGCTTCGAAGTCGAAGGGTGGCAGGAAGCACTGACGCTCGACTCCACCGGATATGGAAACGTCGCGTCGATCGGGCTTCCCGATCGGCGCGACGTCTGTTGTCGCTCCGCTCAGTTGCTCTGGTACTGGACTGCCATCAGTTCTGGCGAAGTGGGTGCGATCGCTGCCGCATCCTGTTCGCAGGTCAGGAACAGTTCGAACGACGTGAGCGTGGACGACGTTTGCAGGGCGCCATTGTAGTGCCCGTCGAGTCGGAGTACGCCCAGATTAACCGCCGCGGCGCCCGGGGTTGTACCCCTCGCCCAGACCACGAACATCTGCGAGCCGGCGCGAATCCGCTCGGGCGCGAGGAGCCGCCGCACGTTGATCGCCAGCTCCGTCCCCTCTTTGCCGAGCGTGTGCACACGGACCGCACCCTGCGCAGCCGGGAGTTGTTCGCTGTTGCCCAGCGGCAGGGTCGCTGCCGCAATCGCGGTGGCGATTCCGCCCGCGACGGTGATCATCAGCAGTAGTGCGTAGGCGATCGCTGCGAGGCGTTGTCTCATCGGGTGCTCCTTGGTGGGGCGCTCGCGCGCCCCACCTTGATGCGCTTCCTCCCTTAAGGAGAGGGCAGGACGACTGCGTTCCCGGCCAGCGTGACGGCGCCGATCCGAGTCAGGGCGCGACCATTGAGCGAGGCGCCGGTGGTCAAGGTGATGGACTGGTTAGCGAGCAGCGTGCCCTTGAAGACAGAGGACGTTCCAAGGGTCGCGGATGTGCCAACCTGCCAGAAGATGTTCGTGGACTTGGCCCCGCCCGCCAGGATGACCGCGCGACCCGACGTGGTGGTGAGCGTCGAGGCCATCTGGAAGATGAAGACCGCGTTCGGATTGCCCTGCGCGTCGAGTGTCAGGTCACCCGAGGAGATCGCGAGCGACGACGTGGACTTGTACAGACCCGGCGTAAGAGTGAGCCCGCCGATGTTGCCGGCGATCGTCACCGCGCCGACCGTGCGACCGGCCGCGTTGTTGTAAGCCGTGGTCAGATCGCTCATGGCGGTGGCCGCAGTGGCATCCCCGGCGTGCGTCGCACCGGTCAGCGTGCCGGGCGGGAAGCCGGTGATCGCCGTGCCAGGGCTCACGCCCATGTCACCCGTGAGCGCGGTGGCCCCGGTGCTCGTGACCGTCGAGCCGCCCAGAACGACGAAGGTGGACGTGCTGCCGAGCGGCACCACGAGCTGGCTCGTGCTGGAAGCCGCCGTGGTGAACGTCCAGACATAGTTGTTGGCAAGCGCATTGCCTGCGACGTCCTTCGCACCGGTCGTGATCGTGGCGGTGTAGAGCGTGTTCAGGGCCAGTGCGGACGTCGGGCTGAAGCGCGCGCGCTCGGCTGCGGCGTCATACGACACCGTGCCTGCGACCGGCGTGATGCCCGGCCCGGTGAGCTTGAACGTGGTGCCCGTGAGCGTCGAGGCACTCATGGGCTCGCTGAACGAAGCGGTCACAACCGCTACACCAGTGCCACCGTTGCCGGGATTGGTCGAGATCACGGTCGGCGCCTGCGTGTCTGGCGTCAGCCCCGTGACTGTGTCGTCGCAGCATCCCGCCATCATGACGAGGGCCGCGGCCAACGAGAACACTCTGAGACTGCCTGTCCGAAGGAGCATCGAGCCATCCTCTTGAAGAACCAGCGTGGAAAAACACGTCATTACATGCAAGCTTCCGCAGGGTCTTTTGCATGAATGGGGCCACCTCCGGCGTGCTCACGCCGTCTCCCGTAGCTCGTATGGTGGGGCCGCTTTAGCAGCGGAGGTCGGCGGAATCGCACGCCCCCTTCGCGCGGTGCGGTCACGCGCTGAAGGTGCTTCGTTACAATTGCGGGCGACTCGTGCAATCGCCGAAAGGCCTCGCTGGCAAGCCCGACTGCGCTAGCGGATCGTCCCGCGAGGGATGCCCACCTCGATCCGCATGATCTCGCCGCTGCGCGCCAGGAGCGCTCGCGTGTCGTCCGGCGAGAGTGTGTCCCCCGCCCGCTCGGCTGGCGCGTGCACGGACCGGTGCACTCGCAGCCAACCGGCGTTATCCACGAGGTGATAGACAATCGGCGTGCCGCACCAGCTGAACGCCAGCGCTTCACGCGGCACCTCGAGCTCGGCGGACGCGCCTGTGAGCGTGACGTACCGCCACGTCTTTGCCGATGTCAGGAACTCGGCAACGCGCAGCATGCGCGGGCGGAATGACGCTCGCCCGGCGTGCACCGCGAGCCCAAGCTCGCCGAAGCGCGCGAGGATCTCCTCTTTTACCTGCCCCGTCATGCCCGGCTGCTGCGCGCCCGCGTGCCGCGGGGTGTGCGAGTAGGGATCGGTCGGGAACGCGCCGTAGGCCCCCGGCGGTCGTTCAAAGCCAAGCCCCGCGCGGATGCGGTAGTACTGCGCGATCAATCGAGCGGCCACGGCATCACCCCCATCGATCGCCGCGATCGCCTGCTCCTGCACGGCCAGCAATAGCTTGGTGACCATGTGCCAGTAGATGCATCCGAGTCCCTCATAGCCGTACATCGTGCCGGAGCGCCCGGTGAACGAGCGATGATGGAAGACGTGCTCGTACAGTTCGAGTACCGCTTCACGATCGCGCTCGACCATGGTGGCCCAATGCGGTTCGGCGGCAAGCGTTGTCAGGCGCGCGAGCAGGTCGCGCACGCTTCCAAGCCCCGGATGGAACCGGTGCGTGCCCGAGGCATCGAGCGCGACCAGCCGGTCGTCGCCTGCGGCGAGCAGGCCATTGAGCAGCGCGATCGCGGTGACCCGCTCCGCAGGCAAGCTGTTCTTCTCGAGGAATCCTGGCAGTACGCGTTCCGGGTAGAGCATGAAGCTCAGTCGCTCGGGGTCGTACATGCGGCTCTCGAACAATCGGTCGATCAACTGCACGGCATCGGTGGGCTTCATCGCGCCCGTGCTCAGCGCCGCGACCTGTCCTTCGAGCATCTCGTAGAGAGGGCGCAGTTCGAGCCCCTCTTGGTCCATGGGGCCGAGCACATGGTAGGCGTGCGCGAGCCCGTCGGGTCGCTGGTTATGAGCGAACGTGTGATCGATGTGTTCGAGCGCGATGCGACAGAGCCTGATCAGATGCTCGACGGGTGTCGCTGCGCTACTTGAAGGACCTGACGCGTAAGCCTTGGCGCGATAGTCCGAGAACGCGGTCCCGAGCGCATCAACGATGACGCGACGTTCGCGGTCGCCGCCTCGCCCGCTGCCCACAACGGGTCGGTGAGCTTCGAGCACTGTTGTGATGCGCTGCATCCACTCGGTGATATCAATCGAGAGGACGACCGGCTCTCCGCCCCGCTCTGTGAGGGTGTCTGAGAAGAAAGCGAGATACCGGCGTAGATAGCACAGGGTCACCGTCGAGACGCCATATCCCGCCAGCGCGTTGTTGGCATCGTTCCACTCGGGACGCTGGGTGTTCATCCAGATGCCGCCATCGGGGACGAAGTTAGAGAGCCGCGCGAGGGCCGTGACCAGCAGCTTCTCGATCAAGTTCGAGAGATGGACGGTGCCGTCGGCCGCCGCGACGAGTCTCCCATCGGTCCCCAGTTCCTCGACCCGCTTCTCGATGCGAGCCTGCAACTTCGCATCGAAGTCCACCGTCGAGTGCGGATCGTGCCGCAGGTCGTCGTATGGCTTGATGCGATAAGGCACGTTCGCGTAGCTGAAGATCGGGCGCTCGAGCATGTGCTGGAGCACGTCCGGGCTGGTGCGGCGCAGATTCTCGAGCAGGCGCAGCAGGTAGACCACCTGATGGTCGCCCCAATAACCGATGTAGCTCCACGGCGAGTCGGGCTCGATGACTTCCCAGTCCACCCCATCGCGCGTGATCCGGTAGGGATTGAAGCCATCGAGGGTGGAAGCATTGACGAACCGGGACACCATGCTCGGCAGGAAGTGCGGGAAGCTCTGTGCAAGCGCTTCCCAGTTCTGGAACACGTCGCGCCAGTTGCCCTCGTAGTAGAGCGTTGGCCGACCGTCGGGCCGCCGGGCTCGGATGGAGAAGCGGTTCCATGGTCGGCTCGGATCACCATGGCGGCGCCCGAAGTGGAGCGGCAGGTACTCGTGGGCGAGGCGTTCGAGATCTGCGTCGCCCGTGGCAGCGGCGCAGGAGAGCAGGTCGCGCGATTCGATCGTGGCCCCAAGCGAAACGAGCCAGCCCGCATGCTGATGGGCCACCGCTTGATTGCGTGTCTTCAGGAAGTCTGTCAGATCGTCGACCGGCACTTGGTGGCCGGCCGCGAAGACGCCGCCTCGCATGTTGTTGAACAGCACGTTCGCGAAGTGATGCATCACCCCTTCGGCGTGCGCTGTGCACTGCAGGCCGTCGGCGCTGGCGACATTGGCAATGAGCGACTGTGTGGCCTCGGCCAGCGCCGCCTCGATCCCGCTCGCCAGATCGCCGCCGCCGCGGAGTTGCTCGCGCAACGCGACGATCGGAACGGGGTCGCGTCTGGCGTCCGCCACGGTATGCCACACCTGATGCGCGCCGGGCGCCAGCGTGAGTGAGGCGCTCAATAGATAGTTCCCGCGCCGGCCCGTGAGCAGCGTGTCGCCCGTGATCGGCTCGCCGGCGCGGAACGCCGCGATCGCACCATCGGCCAGCGAGATCGTCGCCTGCGGCAGTCCAGAGGACCAGACGATGTTCGCGCGCAGTTCTTCGGCGGCCTCGGCGCGGTCAGTGATGCGAGCGCTGAGCGAGTAGATCGCGAGCCCCGTGGACGGATCGCACTCGCTGTGTTTGTAGGCATCGATCAGGCAGCTCTGCTGCTGGTAAAGCGCGAGCGATGCGCCGAACGGAAGCACATCGCGCAGGCCATCGAGCACTTGAAGCGTCACTTGACCAGTGCCCACATTCTCGAGCCTCGCCGTGCGGACCCACCCGAACGCATCTGCCGCACTCCAGCGGTAGCGGAACGCGAGGCCGAGCGCTTGGTTCACTTCCTCGAACACCACCGCGTTGCCGACCTGACTCTTATAGAGGTGGCGCTCGATGCCGGCGGCTCTCGCCCCCGGCGCACAGAAAGGCTCCCAGAGCACGTCCACGCCGTCACGACGGGCTCGGATGAGAGTGATCGGTCCGGAGTGATGCGCGCTGTCGTAGAGCCGGTCGACGGTCTCGTAAGGGAACAGGCCACCGTCGGCATCGGCGCGGCCCGCAGCCAACCCACCATTCGAGGCCACGAACATCCATAGGTCGGTATCGCTCGGGATGCTCATGAGGAACGTGGGCATCCGATCGCTGTTCGCGATACGATAGTAGGTCTCGCCGTCCATCTCGATGATCGAGCCCGCTGGGCTCGGGTGATGCAGCGAGGTCCGCGTGGACATGGCTCAGTGCTCCCTGGTCAGCGCCAGCTTGGGTGTGCGATCGGCGCGGTAAAGCCCCCAGTGCTTCTCGACTTCATCGGGATGGCTGCCGCCCTTCCAGTTCTCATCGAAGGCTTCGAACAGAAACGTCGGGGTGCGGGTCTTCTGCACCCATGCGACGAACGCATCGTGGAATACTTTCTGTTCCGCCTCTCCCACTGCGCCTCGAATGAGCCGCGCCTGTTCGCCTTCGTTGTGGCGCGCCGTGGCCCAGCCGGTCTCACCGATGAGCACGGGGATGCCGGGGTGCTCGAGTTGGATCGCCTCGAAGGTCCCGACCGTCCACTCGACCGCGTGTTCGCGCGTGATGCCATTCCACAGTGGATGCGCATGCATGAGCACGAAGTCCACCTCATGGGAGATGGCCTGGCTCTCGGGTTTGTTCCAGAAGTTGTAGTCATCGGCAGTGGTGACCGGGACGCGCGTGCGCGCGCGCAGCGTGCGGATCGACCGGATGAGCAAGCGCTGCGGGATGACGTGGTCCGACCACGACACTTGTGTCTCGTTGCCGGCGCTGATTCCCACGCACTGCTCGCGGTAGGTGTTCGCGAGTCGCACGGCGGTCTCGATCTCGGCGTGATTCCCTTGCGCGATGGCTGGGAACGACTCGATCAGCGTTCCGCTCGAATCACGCTTCTCCTCGGGTGCCAACCACACGCCCAGCAACACGCGGATCGGAAGCCGGTCCTCGCGGATCACCGACAAGACGGTCTCGGCATTGCCGACCGCGCCGTACATGCGGATCAGATTCCAGTGCTGCGCGATCAGACGCAGGTCCTCGCGGATCTGTGCTCGCGAGGGATGCGGTCCCCATGGTGCCTGACCATCGCGGTGCGGGCCATAGGCGATCCCAATGCCGACCGACTTGCCATGCAAGGCCGCATCGAACGCCCGGCGCACGAACGGAGCCTGGCGCTGGATTGTAAGCGAGTCACGACCCGCTCCGGTCGCCATCTGGCGCGCCGGCACCGCACAACCTGCGGTGAGCGAGAGGCACACCGCCACGCCCGAGATCAGGACCGAACGAAACGTGATTGTCGGATGAATCGGAGGGTTTGCGGGGGACATGCGCGGAATCTACGTGCTTCGACATGCGAACGCGAACGTCCGATGCGTTGCGGTGAGCTCGACTTTGTTCGCCGCCGCAACAGATGAGCCTTGCGTCAGTAATCGTGCGACCAGTCCAAGCGAACTCCCGAGCGTTCCGCCTTCGCATACGTCGAGAACTTGAATCCGCGCCGGATCCAGTATTCGAGCACCACGTCGAAACCGCGCTGATCACTGAAGTCCTGTTCGACTTTCACCAGAAGCTGAGGGGTCAGGTACTTGCCGAGCGTCACGGTCGGCGAGCCATTGCTCGAGCTGTCGGTTCTGCTGCGTTCATAGGAGAGCAGGTCCAGTCCGAGTGACTCCGAGAGCCGTCCCGTCAGCTGGGCGGCGAGATAGGCTTCGGCCTGCCCCGCGGCACGCTCCTCGATGCGGTGGTTCTGCGAGGCATCGAGATTGTCGAGCGGACGATCGAAGAGCAGATAGGAAAGCACTTCCGACTGGTCGAGCGGCGGGTTGGATTCGATCTCGACCCGTGGGTTCTGCGCAGTGCCGGTCACATGCGCGACGATCTCCAGATCCGAGGTGCGCTTCGCCAATGTCAGATCGAGCGCCGGATCCAGCTTGCGCCCGCCGAAGAAGGTGATGCGTCCGCGTTCGACGTCCATACGCCGACCGTAGAGTTCCATGCCGCCACCACGGGTCTCGAGGTCTCCCATGAGGGAAGGTGTTCCATCCTTCTGCGTGAGTTGGATGTCTCCGCTCAACTCGATGTCGAGCCCGCGCCCTCGCACCCACGTCCCTCCCGGCGCCACGATCTGTACATTCAGGTCCAGCGCGCGTATCAGATCGGAGCCCGCCTGTAACGAGTCGAACGCCGCGTGCTGTGCCTGTGCGACCTCCTGCGCCCCGCTCGCGTTCGATGAAAGTCCGATGTTGCCTCGGATGGGTATGCGCGCAGCCGAAGCGTTCAAGGGCGGAGTCGTGTTCGCGATCTGGTCCGGAGGGTTGGATCGGGTGACGCCACGTCCCTGCCAGAGCAATGCTTGGCCTTCCGTGGGATGCAGGAGCTTCTGTTGCTCGGGCAGGATGATGACTCCGTGCTCGATCTGCACCCGCCCGCGGATAGTCGGGGTCTTCAACTTGCCCGAGCCCGTGAGCCCGCCACGCGCGCTGATCCGGGAGCGCTCGGGCGTTCTCGCCTCGAGTCCGACGAGCGTGAGACTCGCCTCGAAGTCAGGATCGAGCGGTGCGCCGCTGGCTTTGAGCTGCAGGTTCGCGCTGCCCTTCAGACGACTCAGTCCCTTCGCGAAGGGTTCCACCATCTGCAGCGGGAATGCCGATGCCGTCACGCTCAGCACGATGGAGCGCCCGTCGATGGCGACCATCCCCGCGGGGGCCAGCGAGATGCGGGCAGGCAGTGTCAGGCTGCCATCGAGGACGTGTCGATCCTTATGTCGACCGGTGAGCGTCGCGGTGATGCCCGCGCGAGTATCCGCTGCCGAGGCCGCAGGGGTCATTGTGGCGACGACCTCGATCCGGTCCTCGCGAAGTTCCTTCCATCCGGGGAACGTGAACGTACCGTTCAACGTTCCTGCTGGTCGCGCCCTGGTGCCACGCAGTTGCAGCAGCCCATCCAGCGCCAGTGAGCGGTCGAGCCCGCTGCGATCGAGGTATCCCGGCGCCCGCAACGGATCGTCGAGTCCGGGCGGCAGCGGGAAATCCTTGAAGCGTGCGTCGACCTGCAGAGGCCCATCGTTGGTCGGCAGAGAAGACTCGAGCACGGAGAAGCGCCCGGGTATCACGGCAACCGCATCGATGATTGGATCGCCCGCACCGGCGAGCACGAGTGATCCGAAGATCTGTCCCGACCGACCCACCATGGCGACCCGGAGGTTCAGGTCTTTGTGGGACGCGACCTGCAGCCCGCGCGCCTCGATCTCGAGCACGAGACTATCCCCTGTCGTGGGTTCGAGCCGGGCTTCGAGTCGGGAAGGCACGAGTCCGGCGGGAATGCGCATCCACGCCGGAGGCTCGGGCGGTGTGAGCGACGCGTTGACGGACAGATCGGAGCGCACTTCGGTCACGCGCCCGTTTGCGCGGACGCTTCCCATCGAGCCTATGAGTTGGAGACTGTCCAACTCGAAGCCACGCTCGATCAAGGTCAGGGAGAAGGGGCGCGCCGTGTGCAACTCGCGATCACGGACGACGATCGAGAGACTGTCGGTTCGGATCTGGGTCTGGCGACCCATCTGCACGATTCCGCTCTGACGCAACGCGAGATCCGTTCCGGACGCCGACATCCGGAACGGGCCGCGGACTTCTGGCGGCGCGCCAGTCGTTGCCTGACTCGAGTACTCGACACCAGCGCTGTCCAAGTTCAATCCCATGAACGTCACGCCGCGCGGTGCGACCGCGGCGAACGTGGTCAGCTGCCCCGCGCGGATGCGAGCGGTACCGGACATCTGGGGTACGTGCAGGTCGGCGCGCTGGAGGCCCGCGATGAACCCCAGGTCGAGAGCAGGAGATTCGAGTGGGCCATGCAGTTGTCCCTGGATGGCGGCTCGCAAGCGAGCGCCGCGCAGCTCGGGTACGAATCGCGAGAGGAACTCCGGGTGCTCGATACGCACATCGACCGTTCCCCTTGTCGCTCCCGCCTTTCCACTCGTGCGAAGCGTTGCGCGAACGCCGGGCAGGATCGTCTCCAGATACTCGAGCCCGAATGAGTTCGCATCCCCACGCGCCGTGAACACGAATCGCTCGAGCCATGGTGTCCGAGCAAGATCGGCGGTGACCTTCCAGCGATCGACCTCACCCTCGAAGTGTCCTCGGCCCTCGATCGGCCCGAGGTCCTCCACGCGTGCGCCGGGCGGCAGCAGGCCGGTCAACTGTGCGGGGCCGGGAATGTGGAACTCGCCCTCGGCCACCACGCGAGGGACGCGTGGCCCGAATCGGCCGTGGAGTTCCGCATGGTAGTCCGCACGCGAAGCCCAGGCGTTGCGAAGGGCGGTCAAGCGCGTCGTGTCGAGCTCCATGCGCTGCAACCAGGCCTCGGGCGGACGCGGCCAGCGGATCGCGCCGGCGAAGGTGCCACCCTGCTCCTGCGCCCGAGCATTCAGCTCGGCTTCTCCGTAGCCGCCGGTGAATAGCAGCCTGCGCACCAGGATCGGCCCCGGGAAGGAACGCGAGACCACCACTGGCAACCGACCGCCTTGTTGCACGGTCGGAATCGCAGCTGATTGTGCGGGGCGCGAGACGGTGGTGTCGGCGACCGCGTTCTCGAGCCGGACCGCGAGGAGGCGGACTTCCACACGGCTGGGATCCACGTCGAGCACGCCGGCGGACTCCGCCCAGAGTTCGTTGGTGCGTGCGGCGGCCGCGAAACGCAAGTGCGTGGTACGGCCGATGGTTCCATGGGCACGGACGGATGCGCGATCGAACAGGAGCCCGGATACGATCGTGGTGCCACGCGCATGCAGGTCCGCCTCGAGTGCCTCGAGTCTGCCGTGGAGCCGCGCGTCCAAGTGAATCGCCAGCGAATCGGGCAACCCCTCGAGCGGTGTCAGCAGTGTGATCCAGCCCGTTCCTCTCATGGCCAGTTGGGCGCGGCCATCGTGCTGCGTACCATCCACTCGCCAGGAACCCGTTGCGTCGAGATCGGCCAAATGGATCGCATAGCGTTCCACATCAATGCCCAGCGGTTGTCCTGCATCCCGGTGGAAGCGGCCTCGTGCAGAGATCGCATCGCCTCGGCCAGGGCCGAGTCCCGCTGGACGTGAGAGCGAGAGCGAGAAATCGCCGTCCCGTGCGGTCGTGCCAGTGAGCACGAACGGCCACTGGGGTCCGAGTTGTCCGCGGGCTGAAGCCTCGAGCCGCCCTTCACCGGAGAGGTCGATCGTTATTCGCCCCTGTTCGATCCGCCACTGATTCGCCGGCTCCTCGAGTTCGACGTCCCGCAAGGAGATCGAGGGCGGTTGACCGGAGAGGAGCTGCAGGGAGCCTTTGGCCGAGAGTCGGCCTCGGACTCGCGAACTGTCCACGCGCAGCATCGGGACCTCGATCCAGAGCGCACGGGCCGCAAGGGATGGGAATCCCGGAATGAACCCCGGACGAAAGAACCCACGCTTGGCCGGCGGGTTGAGGCGGAGCGAGTCCGCGGGGAAGCGCGAGCGGATCGCATACAAGTCGAGCGAGCGAGCATGCACCGTGAGCGAATCCATGACGAGCTCGTGTCCGAGCAGTCGAGTCCACTGAAGCCGGACCGCGAGCCGGGGCACATCCGCGAGTGTGTCGCCATGGTCGATCCATCGTAGGCCGCGCAGCTCGAAGGAGCCCGCCTGCAGCCAGAAAGCAGATTCGAACGAAAGCGATCCGGGGATCAGCGTGTCGAGTTGGCGGATCAACGAGGTCAGGATGGGCGCGCGCAAAGGCGCCAAGCCCGGCACTCCGATGAGCGCGACAAGGCCGCCTGAGCAGACGAGCAGGACTGCGATGATCAGAAGGACCGCTCGACGCGCGGACATCCGTGCGGGCTTGGCCAGACGAGGAGGCGCTTCGCGCTCAGAATCCATGGCCCACCTGGACCTGCAGCACCGTGCGGGGTTGGTTGGGCGCGGGGTCGGTCAACAGGAATCCGACATCCACTCGCGCGAGCCCGATGGGCGTGCGCAGGATCAGGCCGGGGCCGGTGGCGACCGCCACATTCTGAAAGAACTGTTCACGGTGTTCCCACACCTGCCCGGCATCCACGAATCCCGCGCCGTACAACTCACCGAGCAGTGGGAACCGGTACTCCAGCGAGGACTCGAACAATGCGACGCCACCAATCGGGCGGAACGCATCATCGAGTGGCCCGAGCTTGCGACGGCGGTAGCCACGCATGGAGTTCGCCCCGCCACCATAGAATCGCTTGTTCGGCAGCAGCGCGATGGAGCTGGTGATGGGTACTGCGACACCGAAGTGCGCACGGCCGGCCAAGAGCGTGCGTTCGGTGACCGGCCTGTAGGCGATACCCTCGCCCTCGGCAAGTGCGTACTGATGCGCGAACTCGAGGTCGGGAAGCCCGTACTCCACGCGCGCCCAGGCGTAGCTGCCACGGCTCGGATCGATGGCATCGTCGAGTGCCGAGTGGGTCCAGCGCAGTCCTGCGGAGATCAGTGACCTCGGTGGTGAATCGAAGACACTGTCGATCGGCAACGCACTCGCGACCCAGATGCGCGAAAGTGTGATGGAGCCGCGATAGCTCGTGCGAGTGGACTTGAGGTAGTCCGCGCCTGCCTCGAGGTCGATCGTGCGCTGCGTGAAGAGCTCCTCCGATTCGCGTCGAGCGCGAAAACCCAGACTGCCTCGCGTGCGAGAGTGGAACAGGATCGGCTTCCAGAACGCGAGACCTCCTTGCTGGAGGAATCGGGAGTAGCTCGCATCGATTGCTGCTCCTCGCCCACCGCCGAAGAGGTTGCGATGCTTCCACTCGGTCGATGCCTTGAGTTGCTCGTCGCTGAAATAGCCGACGCCGACCTCGATCGTCCGTGGGACTCGCTCCGCGAGGTCGGCAAAGGGGTCGAGGATCCCGGGCCCAGCATCCACCGTGGTCAGCTCGACTTTGCGGAACAAGTCGAGTGCGCGCAGCCCCTCGTCGGCGCGCGCGAGCTTTGCGGGTGAATAGCGCTCCCCACGACGGAGATCCATCGTGCGGCGGACCGCCGTCATCAGGTCGTCAGGTGCACCGGTGACACGCTGCTCGCCGAAGTGGTAGACCTCCCCCGCATCGACGAGGAACAGCACCTCGACATGCGTCGAGTCGACTGGTGTGAGTTGGGTGGTCACCCGCGCTTTCGCGTGGCCATCATCCTGCAGCAGCCGGAGCAGCCGCGAGATGCGTTGCTCGACGCGCGAGTCGCGGAACGGCTCGTCGCGATCGAGCTCCAGGAGCTTGCGTGCTTTCTCCTCGAGCAAGGTGGGAACTGCCCGGGTCCGATTCGCAGCCACGAGCTGCCGAGGACCAGAAGCGATCTGGAACGCGATCCGCAGCGAGCGCTTCTCGACCCGCGGCTCGAATAACGGTTCGACGCTCGCGGCAGGATAGCCCGCCCGGACGAGGAACAACCGGCTGCGATCGAGGTCTTTGGCGAGTCGCTCTGCGGAGAAGGGTGGACGCTTGCGCAGGATCAACCAATGGGTCTGTCCCGAGAGGTGCAACCCACGACGCAGCTCCCCAGCCACATCTGCCGGTACCCCGTGCACGGAGACCCCGGTCACCTTCCAACCTGCGTAAACCTCACCGAGCGCCGCTTGTATGCGCTCGGGGGTCGGAGGCGGGCGCTCAAGACGGATGCTGTCCGCCAGGACGGCTGGAAGGCCGCCCACTTGAAGTGTGTCGAGTGGGAGCGGAATCGGCTCGGAAAGAGTCAGAAGCAGCCCGATCAGGAGCGGCATGATCATGTCGGATCCACCCGCTGATGGAGGAGTGCGCATGGGCCCGCGCACACGTGCGGGCTCGCGTATATGCAGGTGGCGTGCCAAAGCCTGCGAGACCTGCATCGCAGCCGGAGGTCGATTCTCTCAGGCGTTGTGGCGGTCCCAAGCGCCTACGTCCGCATGGACGGGCGCTCGGCGTGTCCGTTCTTACAACCGCACTCCCCCACTCGTTCGGGTAAGTGCAGCGTGCGGACTACGAGAGAACGGCCTTCTCGGATTTCACGAACGTCATGAGTCCGAGCGCCGCGAGCACGAGCATCTGTGGCTCGACCGGGATCCGGTAACGCGTCTGCGAGAAGAAGAACGCGTAGAACGTCCCGGTCGCGAGCACCACTGCAGCCAATGCGAGTCGACCCGACCAGTCCACCTTGGATCGCAGCAAACCAATCAGGGCGAACAGCAGCACCGGTACGAAGTAGATGGCGCCAACCCACAGGATCCATGGGCGGTTGTACTGGTTGCGGGTCTGGATCCTGTCCGGAAGAGGCGCGAAGAAGTGCGCGAACTCGAACCCCACATCGTGCAGGTAGGCGACTGGTTGATCACGCAGCAGACGGAACTCGTGGCCGATGAACTCGCCGATGGGCAGCGGCGTCGCGGGCTCGTTCGTGGGCAGCTCGATCCACCGGTCGGCCCCCACCGTGGAATCCGTGCGTGCGTAGTGCAGCACCGACTGTCCCTTTGCGATGAATACCGCGGACCGGTCAGATGCACTGCGACCGAGCAATTTGATGGGCAACAGCACCACGAGCACGGTGGCGAGCAATACGCTCCCCACGCGGAAGACCGCGGGCAGGTCGCGTCGGCGGCGCCACAGGAACCACAACGCGAGCGCTCCGATGGGCGCGATGATCACCGTATCGGTGAGGAAGCCGAGCGCGCACCACAGACCGAGTTGCAGGGCCATCGAAGCGCGCGGCTTCTGATCGAGTGCGAGCACCGCCAGTGTGACGCCGGCGACACACAGCGTGTACAGGGCGGTCGGGTAGAGCATGCTCGAGGTGAAGACCAGTGTGGGCGCTAGGGCAGTGCCCAAGGCAGCGAGCAGACCCACATTCCTCCCCCCGACCCTCTCCCCGATGCGGCGCACCAACTCAATCAGGACGATGGCGATCGGCAGCTGCAACCAGCGCACCACGGTGTAGTTGTGCGTGCCGCCGAGCTTGAATCCCAATGCCATGAGCGCCGGGAACGCAGGCTCTCGTGGCGCGCTGCTGCCATCGCCAAGCCCCAGCATCTGCATGGCGACCGCCTCGTACTCGGCGGTATCACCGAAGGCAGGCTGCCCCTTCTTGGTGAGCAGGAATGCGATCCGGAGCAGCGCACCGATGACGAGTATGCCCACCGGGGACCACACCCAACGCATGATCGGGTTCTTCAAGGGATGCCTGCTCCGAGGGAAGTTCCAGAGAATCAAGAGGATGGGGACAGCAACATGATGCCAAATGCCACAGGGGGGAGTCCACTTTCATTCGACGAACGCGGTGCCGTGGTGGTTGCAGAATGCAAGCGCGAAGCCCCTCCTCCCACCTCGAGGGCGAGAGCGAGGGGCTTCCATCGGCCGATAAGCTGTCCTAGCGTGGCCCGATCGCGATGAAGTCGAACGCGTCGTCGATATTGGTCCCGCTGCCGTTCATGATCCGGATGCCGGCGGCGACGGTCGAGATACCATTCGTGTGCGCGTTGAAGGGGCCGCCTGTGGCCCCGACGGAAGGTGAGAGCGTGACGGCCGGCGCGCCGGCGAAGGCCGTGGTGAACGTGATGACGTACAGCCCGGCGGCCGTGCGCGAGGCCGTGAACCCCGAACCTGTCGAGACCGCGCCCGAAGAGCTGATGCGGCCGCGCAGGATCCGGAGCTTCTCCTCGCCGCTCGCCGCCTGATACTGGCCCGAGGAGCCCAGACGGATATCGCCGCGCACGTCGAGCGTCGAGGCTGGCGAGGCGGTGCCGATCCCGACGGATCCCGTCGAGGTGATCGTGACCGCCTCGAGGCTGATGTTGCCGCCCGAGCGCGCGTTGACGATCGAGAAATGCGGACTGCCGGCGGTTCCGAAGCCGACCCAGGCGGTCTCGGTCGAGAGGTTGTTCCGGTATGAGAGGTAGCCCGCCTGACTCGTTGCGGCATTGGTATCCTGCAGCACCAGGGCCGGTCCGGCTCCCTGCAGATGCAAGAGCGTCGCGGGTGACGTGGTCCCGATGCCGACCTTGCCCGCATCGTCGACGTACACCGCGCTGAGAGGGCTCCCGTCGGCGCCATCGAGCGCGAATGCCGAATTGGCGTGAATGGCCTTGGGCGTCGCCGTGAGAAGTTGCCGTGGGTCCATCACGATGAACCCATTCAGGTCCGCGCAACTCGCACCGCTGTCGCGACGGACTTCGATCTCGAGATGGCGCTCGATTGGAGTCGCGTACTGCTGGCCGAAATCGAGTTGCGTGGTGAAGACGCCATTGACGACGTCGACGTCGTCCGAGCACAGCATCGTGCCGGTCTGCACGCCGCCTGTGGCGGCAGTGAACAACCGGAAGTGGAAATCGTACTTGCCGTTCGCGGGAGCGGCGCCTTCGTTGAGGAAGCCCTGGAAGGTGAATGTGGTGCTCTGCGCTGCGACAGGTGAGACGCCGAGCAGAGCCGCGCCGAGCGCCGCCATGCACACCAACGCCGAGGTGATGAATACATTCTTCATGGTGGACTCCATGGGAAGGTGGCTCAACGGATCACGACAAGTTTCTGATGGGCACGATCGCGACCCGCATCAAGGCGAAGGAAATAGACGCCTTGTGCCACGGGCCGCCCCGACTGATCGCGGCGATCCCACGATCGCGAGTGTTGGCCAGCCGCCAACGGCCCCTCAGCGAGTACGCGAACGAGACGCCCGGCGGCGTCGTAGAGCGCGACGCGGGCCACCGCGGCCCGCGGGAGCTGGAAGGCGATCCGAGTGCGCGAGCTGAACGGATTGGGACTGGCGGACTCCATGCGGAAGGCGAGCGGACGCCCTGCGCCATCGCCATCGTCCACTCCAGTGACGGCGACACCGCCGCCCCAGAATCCCCCGAGCAGCGCGAGGCCCGGTCCCGAAAGTCGGCCCGCGTCGGGCTGACCGATCGTGCCGCCCAGGGTGTAGGCACCACCCGTCGAAGGGGTGGCCCCGCCCCCGTCGATCGTGAACCGTGAGAGTTGTAGTTGCGCGCTCGCGTCGACCGCGAGGCTACTGAGGCTCGCAGTCAATACGGCGAGCGCGAGCCAGCGGATGGTTCGGCATCGATTCGGCATTGCTCCTCCACTTCGGATATGACAGTCCAGTGAGACGAGAGATCTGGCTGTCTCTACGTGCGCCGAAAGTGCCGGGAAGGTGACACCGGGGCTGCGGGGCATCTGCCGTTGGCGGCAGTGGCAGCGGGATGGCGGCGGGGCTAGCGCATGCAACATGTTGCAAGGCAGCGCGTTACTGGTGTGTTCTCAGGTGTCCTCTGAGCCCGACGAGCGCGCGCCGTTGCCCAATCTGGCGCTACCGAAGTCGCACGACTGTCCGAGTCGAGTGCTGTCCATCGCTGGATACCCGGATCGCATAGAGCCCGGGCGGCGCCGGAGTGCGATCGGCGCGGAAGCCGTCCCAGCTGAGCCGATGCGCGCCAGCGCTCTGTCGTTCGTTGGCGAGCGTGGCGACCTCGCGTCCCAACAAGTCATACACCGCGATGCGCGCAGGACCTTCGCGTGCGAGGGAGTAGTCGATGGCGACTGAAGCGCGGAACGGGCTTGGCGAAGCAGAGAGTGCGATCGTTCGCGGAACGTTCGCAGGCGCGTCGAGCTGCGGCCCTGTGTACGCAACAGCCGTGGCGGTGAAGTTGAAGTACATCCACCAGCCCTGCGTGACTCCATCGGGGCCGAGGTCGCGATCGCTCCAGGCCGCGCAGTTGGTGTTGTTCGCGCCGGGCGGATCGCCTCCGGGGAACAAGCCGGAGAGGGCCATGCCGCCGATCAACGGAGAAGTGCTGGGGATGATGGTGTTGTCAGCATCAGTCTGTGTGAGGAAGCCGCGGATCAACCCGTTGACCAGCGTGGAGGTCGGCGACGGGGAGTACGTCGCGGCGATCCGAGCATTGCGGAGTGTGAAAGGGATGCCAATCAGGTTGAGGGTCAGCGTGTGCTCGTCGGAAGAGAAGCACGGCGAGGTCGCAGTGGTGACCGCAGGCGAATAGAAATGAACGGTCGTGCCGGCCAGGACGCCGAGGCAGGAGCCCGATGATGCATTCAAGGCTGTCATCGATTGGAGCGTCTCGGTGGGGTTCGGCCCGCACAGCGTGCCGTTCAACGGAGCGGTGCAGGTCGAAGGGCCAAAGCGCATGGGGCCGAGCGCGGCGGCCGGGTCCAGCGGATCGAAAACAAGCAGCAGGCTCGTGTCGAGTTGGCCATCAGGCTCGGAGTCCGTTTGGATGCTGGTCTGCAGGTTGCCGTTGAAGGAGAAGCCCCCGACCGCTGTGTCGGTGAAATCGCGGCAGCCAAGGAAGTTGACATACATGTGCGGGTCACGCAGGTCAAGATCGGTGATGCGGAACGCCTTACTCACTCCGGCGGACGCCGGGCCGATGGTGGCGCAGAGTAAGGCTGTGCCGAGCATGAGCACTCTATAGAGACGTCGCATGAGATCGGTGCCCCTCACTGCCCGGGTGGCGGTTGCCACAGCTCCACCTTGTTGCCCTCGGGATCCATGACCCAACCGAACTTCCCGTACTCCGAATCGTCGGTCTTCTCGAGCACATCGCAACCTTCCGCGCGCAGTGCTTCAAGAAGTGCAGTCAGATCCTCGACTCGGTAGTTGACCATGAAGGTCGACTTGCTCGGGGCGAAGTGCTTGCCGTCGTCCGGTCCGATAAGCCACGCCGTTGTTCCCTTGGCCGGGTTGGATTCGGAGTCCGTCCAGTCGAAGGATGCTCCCCCCCAGGGTTGAACATCGATCCCGAGATGCTTCTTGTACCACTCCCGCAGTGCCTTGGGATCCTTGGCGCTGAAGAACACGCCGCCGATGCCGGTGACTCTTCGCATTGCGATCTCCAATGTGGCCTGGAAGCTGTGAGGGTGGCTTTCGCCCTGTGGCGAGTTGAAGATTCTGCGCCCACCGCATTCGCGCGACAAGCAGAGATGCTGCGTGTTGGCGGCAGTAAGGCGCGGGTGCGAGGGCGCGGAGGCGGTGGGTGGCCACGCTTCACACTGCGACCGGCCACATATGGTGCTTGTCGCCCTCTGGGACTTCCCGTCATACTTGTTGACGTCCTGACATCACGGGGTGCCGACACTTGTCGCTGCCCCTCTGCCGCCCGCCCGTTTGCGCTCCGGGCTTCACTTAGAACCTGGAGGGCTCTCTTGCGCGCACTAGCCGCCCCATGCCTCGCCGTGTTGCTCCTCGCCAACTTCGCGTCGCCCGTGATGGCGGCGTGGCCAAGGAGCCCGTTCGCAAACGTACCGTTGTGCACAGCGGCGAATGAGCAGTCCGCGCCGACGACCGTGTCGGATGGCGCCGGCGGCGCGATCGTCACGTGGCAGGACCTTCGAGGTGGGGCGAGTTTCGACATCTATGCGCAGCACGTGCTGGCCTCGG
>Ga0163144_10004249_pt1 | contig 32322 bp, 30 predicted proteins | sample OliLak19BULKMAT1_FD_123175 | JGI IMG/M metagenome (GOLD analysis project Ga0163144, IMG submission 123175) | Freshwater microbial mat bacterial communities from Lake Vanda, McMurdo Dry Valleys, Antarctica - Oligotrophic Lake LV.19.BULKMAT1 | ecosystem: Environmental > Aquatic > Freshwater >... | reverse complement strand
CTCTGAGTAACTGTTTCATCATGCTCCTCCATTAGTTGTGTTAACGACAAAACGGCACACCACTAAAGACGCTCGGCTTTTACATAGCCGTTGTTTGCAATGCCCGCACTCCTCAAATTTGCTGCCGTCCAGTAGTATTGCTTCACAAATATTCAGAACCCAGGCTCATGGTGCGTGCCACTATTGCTTCCGTCCACGGCCACGCCGTAAATGCGGTCTGCCATATCCTTGCACACGAAAAACAGCACGTCTTCTCCCGACGTCGCTATCATCGTGTGTGGCATGCTTGCCGGAACGTAGATCAAGGTACCTGCCGGGGCCAACACTTCCTCGCCATCGCCAATCTTCACACGCAGCGTTCCTTTAACAATCCAGTTGAATTGCTCGTTCTTGTGCGTATGCAGGCGCGAACCTGTCCCCCGTGGCTTAAGACGCAGGCTGACCTGCATCCGCTTGCCCTGTACGGCGCTGCCGAACGTGCGGGAATAGCCGGCACCGCTGGTGGTCTTGGCCAACTGATCAAAATTGAACAGAAAATTGCCGTCGCCAGCTACGTGGACCCCCTTCCCTGCTTCTTCCAATGTCGTCTCATTCATCGCCAATCCCTTCTCAAAAATAATTCAGTCGCTTAAAAACTGTCAGTCTGACCATCGTTTACTGTGTCTTGATGCCCGCGCTCTTGATCACTCTTGCCCACTTCTCTACGTCCTCGCTTACGTATACACCGAACTGCTCGGCAGTCTTTATCGCCGGCTCCGCACCTTGCGCGATCAGCCGCGCCGCAACTTCTGGCGAGCTCAACGCGCGATTGATAACCCTGTTCAAGTAAATTCTACGATCGCGCGGCACTGCAACGGGCGCCATTACGCCGAACCAAGACGCAACATCGAAGTCGGGAATGGCGGCCTCGGCGATGGTAGGTACGTTCGGCACAACACGTGAGCGTTCCTTGCCAGTAACTGCGAGCGGCACTAGTCTGCCCCCCGCCAAATGAGGAATCGCCAGTACGACGGGCAAAAACATGAGTTGCACTTCATTTCCTAGCAGCGCCGTAAGGCCGGGTCCAGCGCCTTTGTAAGGAACGTGAGTTAACTTGATGCTCGCTGAAGACTGGAAAAGCTCGGCTGCAAGTTGGCCAGAGGTGCCCGCCCCTCCAGACCCGTAGTTGAGATGACCTGGACGCTTGCGTGCAGCTTCGATCAATTGATGCAATGATTTCACTCCAATCTGAGGCGCCACAACGAGAAGATTTGTTGCCGACGCTACATGCGCCACAGGCGCGAAGTCCTTGATCGGGTCATAACCAGCGTCTGAAGATAAGCTGACATTAGTCGCAAACGCCGGCGCGCAGAATAGCAGCGTATAGCCGTCGGCGGCTGCCCGCGCTACGATCCGTGTGCCGATGTTTCCGCTTGCACCAGCACGATTGTCGACGATCACAGTCTGTCCCAGTTCCACGGTCATTTTCTCTGCGATCAACCGAGCAAGGACATCGCTGATTCCACCAGGGGCAAACGGAACAACCATACGTATTGGTCTGTCTGGATACTTTTCTGCGGCCACAGATTGCCAAGCGCACAGGAATGCAAGAAAAAAAACCGCACCTCGCGTTGCACAAAAATAATTCATGGCGTTCCTTGCCTCCTTATGTATGCGCGTCTATTTCACAGATGGTCGGCTCGCGCAGCGCTGTCCCCTGACGACTTTAAACAACCGCTCTACCTCCTTGGACTACCTGCCTTGAAAAATTTCTCGTACAGATTCGACCTGCTCGATACTGTCGAACACCCCGAACAACTGATCACTGTCCATCGCAACACTTCCTACCACCAAACAGTCCGCAAACTTCTGGCGTAGCTCGCCTGGCCGAAGCGGATTGGACGGATGGCCGCGTGGACGCTTCACCTGAGCACTTGATATCCGCTCCCCGGACCCGAGCACCACGTGCACCTGATCCCATACAGACTGCACTGGTGCCTCGTCGTCATAATTCTCATTCGTTTTAATCTCCACGCGTCTCATTAGATCCTGAACCGCACCACTCAGCACAAACTCGTCGGTGAGTTCACGCAAGCCCACATTTCCTGAAATGAGAGCAGCGGCAACAGCGAACTGAGCACTGAACTTCGCCTTGAGCGCTGTCTGCGGCAGCGCATTTCGCAGAAGCTTCGCAGCGAGCACACTGAGTGACACAGAGACAGAGTCCACCTGCTCGGCCCGTATGTCATACTCGCGAGAGAGATCGAGGGTCGCGTCGACTGCGCGGTGAGCAGCGAAACAGATTGGGTACTTCTTGATACTGAGTCCCTGCCGCACGATCTGCCACGTGCGGCCCGCGGCCGTCTCGCCCAATCCATAGTCGCCCGCGGGAGACACTGCGTTGAGAAAACCCTGCGGGTGCTCAAGCGCATCGATCGCACTGGACATACCCAGTGCCGCGAGCCTCGCTGCGACGACACCAGCATGCGCCGCACAACCTGCGTGAAATGGTTTGGTCATAGTGCCAAAATTCGCCATCAATCCGCCGGCGCGCGAAGCGGCGATGCCGAGCGCGGCGCCTGTTCGCGGGTAATCAAGCCCCCGCAGTCGCGCACACCCGGCAGCCGCCGCTAACGGCCCGAAGATACCTGTCGGATGCCAACCTTTGTCATGGTGTTTGCCATGCTCGCGGTCAACAAGGTCTGCCCACACCTCGTAGCCAGCAACGTACGCGGTGGCCATCTCCCGTCCTGTACTACCAAGTGCTTCAGCCTCTGCGAGTAGTGCCGGGACCAGCACCGTGCTTGGATGCCCACGCAGTGCGACATCGTCGTAGTCGAGAGCGTGCGCGGCCGTGCCGTTGATCCACGCAGCTTCCGGCGCCGGTGCACGGCCCGCGTCGAGACACAGCGTTGCCTCTCCGCCGCCGCTAACCCCCAGGGCAGTCCTGAGGATACCCACCACAGGCTCACCACGACCCGCAGCTATCGCAGCAATACAGTCAGTGAAGCCTGCGCGTACAACCGGCCACGCAGCCTCAGGGATCGCGGAGAACTCGAGCCCACTCACAAATTTTGCGAGCGATTCGGTTAGGCCTACACTCATAATCGTGGTCAACCTCTCAGTCGGCCGATAGCCGCGTCAATCCGCGCGGCGTTCGGCAGCACCTCGGCAGCAAGCCGGGGACTCGCAGGGATATGTGTGTCCAGTGTACCCACGCGCTGCGCAGGTGCGCGGAGCAGTAGCTCGGGCCCATCAGAAACGCATGCAATTACCTCCGCGCTGATGCCGTAGGTAGTCCAACCTTCGTGCACCACGGCGAGGCGGCCGGTCTTGCTTACCGAGACGCGTATCGCCTCTACATCAAGCGGCCGCAAACTGCGCAGATCGAGTACTTCGACCGAGACACCACGCGCACTCCAGCGCTCCTGGGCAGCGAGTGCGTCATATACGCAGCGTCCAACGCAAGCGAGTGTCACGTCAGTACCGGTGCGCTTCACCTCGGCCTTTCCCAAAGGCACAATGTGCTCCCCGCTCGGCACCTCGCCCTTCACTCCGTAAAGTGGAATCTGTTCTAGGAAAATCACCGGATTATCGTCCCGGATCGCCGCCTTGAGCAGCCCCTTCGCGTCAGCAGGGGTCGACGGCATCACGACCTTGAGTCCCGGTATGTGCGCAAACCAGGCCGCAAAACTGTCCTGATGAGGTCCTCCATCCTCCGGTTTACTTCCATCGCGGCCGCGAAGGACATAGGGTGCAGTCTGTCCCGTTGCCAATTTCAGGCGCGCTGCACTGGTCACGATGTTGTCCGCCATGAACATCAGCATGTCGCTGTAATAAAATTCCCCCACCGGGCGCAAACCACTCATCGCGGCCCCACAGCACGCACCGGCAATTGCCATCTCCGCTATGGGCGTATCCATCACGCGCCCGGGCCCGAACTGCTCGAGGAGTCCGCGAGACACCCCGGCAATACCACCTTTCCGCCCGACGTCTTCACCCAGAAGGAACACGCGATCATCGCGTTCCATTTCCTCCCTGAGCGCTTCGTTCAGCGCCTCCCTGAACGTAATAACCCTGGTGTCCGACTTATTCTTGACGGCGCTCACTGTGCAACTCCTTCAGAGTAGGGATTAAACTCCTGCAACAAATCGTCTCCCGCCTCCAGCAGGGGACGGCGCACTGCCTCCGCTTCGGCGGCAGCGATGCGGCTGCGCACCGCATCAACCATTCCTTGGTAATCCGCATCGGACAGCCATCCACGCCCGACAAGCAGGGTCTTGAGGCGCCGTACCGGACAATTGCGTCGCGCCGCCTCTTTTTCCACCGCCGGCCGCAGCGTATCGGCATCCTTCACTGTGGAGCCGCCAAAGCGGTAGGTTTTGCACTCCACGAGGGTCGGCCCCTTGCCGGCACGTGCGCGTTCAACTGCGTCGACCATCGCGCCGTACACCGCGGCCACGTCGTTGCCGTCGACGGTAACGCCCGGTATGCCGTAGCCGGCCGCACGGCGCGACAGGTCATCCACCTTGACGACACTCCGGATAGGCGTCGACACGGCATAACCGTTATTTTCGATCACCATCACCATCGGCAGGTCTGCATAAGCAGCAAACACGGCGCCTTCATGCACATAACCGGTGCTGGTTGCACCGTCGCCAAGCATTGCCACAACCACCTTGCCGGTTTTCAGATACTTCTGGGCAAGCGCAACACCGCCAGAAGTAACTAGTCCACTGCCGAGCATGCCAGTCTGTGCCAGGACACCAGCCTCGGGAACCGGGCTGTGCCAGTGCGCCCAACGACCATTGCCAATGCCCCCAGCCCGGTCAAAAAATGTAGTCATTAGTGACGTTAGCGACGCGCCCCGACACAAATAGACCCCCATGCCGCGGATCGAGGGACAGATCAAATCGGCAGACGTCAGCGCAGTACACACCCCTACCGCGATTGCCTCCTGGCCCAAGCTCAGGTGGAATTCACCCACCATGTGTGTCTTGGCCCTCCACATTTCGTCACAGCGTGATTCGAATTCACGAACGAGCACAAGTTGTTCCATCATGCTCATAAGGGTTTCGCGCCCGGGTTCTCTTCCTGCTGTTGCTGTAGTCACCTTTCCTCCTGGTTTCGTTGCCTACTGAATGCGATCAGAGCACTTCCGTCAGTACCGGCTCTCCGGCAAAATGCGCGCGCAGATTTTCCAGAACAAGGTCACTGCGCTCTTTCCGGATTTCGTTTGTCGATGTGCCAATATGCGGCGTCAGTACAACGTTTTCCACGGATATCAGTGCAGCCGAGACCTTTGGTTCATCCGGAAACACATCCAATCCAGCTCCCGCAATACGGTGGTCCGAGAGAGCTGCGATCAGCGCAGCTTCGTCAACCACCGAACCGCGCGCGATATTGACCAAGAACCCGTCCGGTCCAAGCGCCTGCAGCACCCGCGCATTCACGAGATTGTGTGTCTCTGGTCGTTCTGGACACGCCACCACCAAGCAGTCGACTGCGCTGGCGAGTTCCGCTACGTCCGCATAAAAGGGGTAGGGCGCATCATCCTTTTTGCGGGGACCGGAATAGGCAATACGCATTCCAAAGGCTTCGGCGCGTCTCGCAATGGCTCGCCCGATGCTGCCCAATCCGACCAGTCCACACGTTTTCCCTGACAATGCCGAAGCCATAGGGAACTGCCTCTTTTCCCATGAGCCTGCGCGGACATAGCGATCGGCTTCGGGGATGCGTCGCATCACCGACAGCATCAGCCCAATAGCCAAGTCGGCCACGGTATTGGCCGAGTTGTCGGGAGTATTCGTCACCACAATGCCTCTGACGCGCGCACTGGCCAGATCCAGCGTGCCATGTGCGACGCCGAAGCAGGCGATGATTTCCAGGTTAGGTAGTTGCGCAACCTGATCGCCGCGAAAACCCGATACTCCATTTGTCACCACTGCGCGGATCTCGGGGTGAGGTTGACGAAGATAGCCCTCAGGACTGGCCTGCTCCCAGAGCTTGTGCACGGTGTAGCTTTCCGCGAGCGCACGCATGGTCGGCTCGTAGATAGGTTTCAGGATGAGCAGTTCGATGGTCATGGACTTCCGTTTAATGATTTAGTCGAGGTAGAACTGCAGCGCAGAATGCGCATCAATCTTTCCAAATCAGGTTCGAGGTCGAGAGCATCCACGATGGTGATGATATTTTCGACGTCCTCGCCACCGAGAACACGCCCGGCACACTGTCGGAATTTGCGTAGCAGTTGCTCGTGTTTTTCCGGTGCAGCCACGTCCGGGCGATCCCAGAGATTGAAGTCGCGTTGCGACTGGTATACAGCGCCCGATTTCAGGTAGACCGAAACTTTCGCCGCAAAAGCGCCGCGCTGAGCCAGTGCATCAACAGCACGTGGCTGCACACGGCGCATCAACTGCTGAATAGCTCCGTCGTTTAGTTTTTCTGCAGTAAAGGTATCCGCACCGACATTGCCGTCAATCAGCGCGGCAGCCATGCAAAACGGTAGGCTGAATTTGGCTTCCATTGGATTCCGCGGCGATACCACCTTCACTACCTGCAATACGCTTGGCGAGACCTCGCAACGGACCAGATCGATATCCCCGGAGCGGAAGTCCGGCTGCGCACATACATCCAGCGCAGCATCGATAGCCGGATGCGAGCGCGTGCAGGCCGGGTATGGCTTGATCGTGATACCTGGATTCTCGAATTCCCAAGGCTGGCCCAAGGTATCAGCCCATCCGGGACTATCGATACCATTGCCGAACGTCTGGAAAAAGCCGTCATGTCCCTCAAACACATTCTCCGGCCCCGTGTAGCCCAGTTCGGCGAGTTCGGCCGCGGCCACGCCGCCTTCTGCGGCATGACCCACAGCATAAGCTTTCGCCATGGTACCCATGGCGACCTTGATTCCAGATGCCCGTACCCCGGCAATGCCCAAAGCATTAGCCAGCGCCGCAGCATCCAGTCCGATAATCTTCCCCGCAGCAACAACGGCACCAAAGGTTCCGACTACGGCGCATGGATGGAATCCCCGCGCAGTAAAGTCCGGTGTCAGCGCTCTCGCAATCTTGCAAGACACTTCCAGCCCCAGCACGTAGGCCAGCAATACCGTCATGCCACTGGCTTGCCGAGCCTCAGCAAGGGCCCAGACAGCCGGTAGCACGGCCACCGAAGGATGCAATAGCGCCGGTACTGAAAAGTCGCTAAATCCGACAACATGTGCAGACACGCCATTCGCGCCTGCTGCCACTGCCGTCGGCACCTTACGCATAGCGCCAAAGATCGTGGCCTCAGGAGCGCCCCCTGCGCGCTGTGCATGCTTAGCCATGATCACACCTGCAGGTTCGGCCGAACCGGCCAGCGTGATCCCCAGCGCGTCCAAAAATGAATCTTTCGCATGCGCAACGACCGGTGCCGGCAAGGCTGGGCTTTCGGCTGCCGCCACGAACCTTGCTATCCGTGCGGTCACTCCCGCCTCGGAAACGAAAGTGGCGGGCATTGACCGGTTTGAATTGATGAGCATCGTATCGTCTGAACTATTTAGTCAAGCCAAGACCAGCCAGAACCTTGCCCAACGACCTGGACTGCGCATCGAGATACTGCCGCGTTTCTGAACTGTTCATATATGCATGGACCCAGAGCCGCTTCTGCAAGATGCCCTGCCATTCCGGATGCTTGACCAGTCCGGCAAATATGCCATCCCAATAGGCAATCTGTGCAGCGCTCATGCCGGTAGGACCGATAACGCCGCGCCAACCTGAAAAATCCACGGGCCAGCCTTGCTCGCTCCATGTCGGGACATCCTGCAGAGGCGAAGCCATGCGTTTGGGTGCCGTGATGCCCAGCACCTTGATGCGTCCGGCTTGAAAATGTGGGATCACGTTGGACACCGTGGAGAAATCGATGTCGATGTGTCCGCCCAGTAATGCAGTCAAGGATTCCGCAGACGATTTGAAAACTACGAGCTTGAGCTGCTTAATATCTACGCCCGCAGCACCAAGAGTCACTCCAGCTGCAATATGGTTGGTTGCACCGCGTGCACTTGCGATACCGATGCTGAGGCTGCCTGGATCTTCCTTCAACCGCCGTACCAGTTCACGCCCGTCCGTCAGAGACGACCCGGCCTTGACCGAGCATGCGATGTATTCATTGAACAGAATCGCCAGCGGTGTCACATCGGAATAGGTCAGGGGATTCCCGCCGGTCAATGCATTGGTCAGCAGATTCGGGGCGCTCACGGAAATGTAGTGCCCATCGCCTGCGTGCTGGTTCATGTATGCCCATGCCACAGCGCTTCCCGCACCGGGCCGGTTGACGACACTGACCGGAGAATTGACCATGCGTTCGCCTTGCAACAAGCGTTGCATGTCCCGCGCCGTGATGTCCAGCGCTCCACCTGCCGCCACTCCAACGATGACTTCCACCGGCTTTTGCGGTTGCCAGTCCGCAGATATAGCCGATCCGGCTGCGCCGAACAGCAGGCAACATATCAATACCAACGGCATGCTTTTGTTCATTCGCGCCCCCCCTGAAACCTACCGAGATCATCGAACACCGTTTTGTTCAAACCATGACATCTGTCTATTCCAGCCATCCTGCGCATCGTCACTGCGATATTGCGGCTGGTAATCTGCATGAAAGCCATGACTGGCTTCTGGATAGCAATGCAGCTCCGTGTGCACCGGTGCAGTGGTCATTGCCTGCCGCATCTCATCAATGATCTCTGGGGTCACATAGGGATCGGTACCGGCATACAAGCCGAGAACGGGCGCGTGCAGGTGGGCCACCGTGTCACGCCAGGGCACCGGCCGCTGCGGACTAGCCTCCCTCACCAATCTCCCATACCACGATACCCCCGCTCTGCAGCCTTCAATTTCCGCGCAGGAAAGCCATACAAACTGTGCGCCCCAGGCAAAACCCATTACGCCAAGCCGGTTTGAATCGCCTGTCATGCCGGCGGCCTGATCGACACAGGCCCTGATGTCCGCCATCACGCCGCAGTCCTCAACCTTGCGTGCTATACCCTGCGCAATCGCTTCGCGCGTGAGACCTTCCACACTGCCGTAACGTCCGTACAGGTCGGGCAAAATTGCAAAATAACCCGCCTTGCCCAGGCGCCGGCAGACGTCACGACTATATTCATTCATACCGTAGGTCTGGTGCATGACCACTACGATGGGCACCGACGTCGCCGAGTCTGGTCTTGCATGAAATGCGGCCAATTGTTGTCCGCTGGAATGCATTTGCAGCATGCCAGTCGTCAAGCCCTTGCTGTCGGTCACTATGGTCATGTCATCATCCAAATAGAATGCACCTACCATACATCCGGCAGTCATTCCGCCGATTTAACCTTTACCAGCTTCCTTACCCGTTTATGTATTGCCGCATCTGCTGACGGCCATCAGGGCTGTAAGCTCGGCTGCGTCTTCCAGCAATTCAACTTTTTGAATAGATGCAAGCAAGACCGCGGCCGCATCGGCACCGAGCACCCGCCCTGCACATCCCATAAACTTTTCATCATGCTCAGATTCGGACATTGGCCACGCCGACGAACCAGGTCCTTTGTCGATGCGCTCGGAAAATCGCTGACCACGAGCTTTGATCTCGACATCCGTATACCCCACGGTACCCGAATAGATTTTGTTATCTTCGACACGGTAGCGCCTGACCTTCTTCATCAGCGCTCGCACAGCAGGGCGCGCCACGGCCGCATCAGTAAAGCTGTCGGGGTTCAGGTTGCCATCGAGCAGCATGGCGGCCACCGGGTACTGGATGCTGAATTTTCCCTGCAAACCTGTTTGGGGATCGTCATAAACCAGCGGCTCGTCCGATCCGGGCGGAAAACCGATGCTGATCTGGTCTATGTCGCCAGGGAGCACACCATGCTTTGCCATCAAATCAAGCAGGCCACCGAGGGCGCGGTGACTGCAATAGCAGCAAGGCCAGCGTTTATAGTTGATGCCAGGCTTGGTCAGATCCCATTGGTTACCCAGCATGGCAGAAATGGCGGAATGGTCCACCCCGTCTGCGCCATAGGTTGCCGGGAAGCCACCGGGCCCGTCAAAGATCCGTTCATCTGCGGTGAACCCACGGGTCGCAAGTGCCACCGCGAGGATGGCGCTATGCGCGGCCTGTCCAGCTTGAAACGGTTTGGCCATCGTGCCGAAATTCCGTAGCAGCCCGCCAGATTGTGCCGCGGCAATGCCCCACGCCGACTGCAATACTACCGACGGGGCCCCACACAGCCGCGCCACCGTGGCTGTAGCCGAAAATACGCCCAAAGTAGCCGTGTTGTGCCAACCCCTCAGGTAGTGTCCATTACCCATCAGTTGGCCGAGCTTTCCGGAAACTTCGATTCCCAACGCATAGGCAGTAAGCAGGCTGCTGCCGCTGATTCGAGTATGCGCAGCAGCGGCCAGCGCCGCCGCCAGTACGGGTGCACTCGGATGTCCGCGCAAGGTTGCCAGCGTATCGTCAAAATCCAGGGCATGAATCGCAATTGCATTCACCAGCGCGGCATCTGCAGGAGCGCAACTGACATCATGCCCCCAGATCCGGGCGCCGCGACCACCTGAACTCTCGCGAGCGTAGTCCAAGGCCGCGAGCACTGCTGGTTCCGTGCTGCCAGCCAGCGCCACCCCCAAAGTGTCCTGCAAGGCAACGCGAGCCGCTGAACGAACGTCCACCGGGAGCATGCGCGTATCACACGCGAACTCCGCAAGCCGGCGGGTTAGCCCTTCCTGAGCAGTCAACATGCCTTCATCCAAGATAGATGCATGATCTCCATCTCCGCTCAGTTGAGTCCGACCGCCATCGAATTCCGGCGTGGGTCGTATCCACCCAGCATGTGTCCTGTCTGGGGATCGACATAAACTCCCTCGACCCCGCCCACCCGATCGGTCCAGTGCGGAAAATCGAAGACGCCATGTCCCATTGCGGCAAGCTGGTCCCGCGTTGCCCTGTCAAATCGTGCCTCAAGGCCGACCCGTCCATTTAGGCTTTCCATCTTGAAGCGTGGCGCCTCGATGGCGCTCTGTATATCGAGCCCGTAATCCAGCATGTTGACGATGACCTGGACCACGTATTGCACAATGCCAAAACCACCGGGACTGCCCAGTGCCGCGAAGGGGCGACCAGCATTAACCAGCAAGGTCGCCGCATGCCCGATATTCGCGCGGTGTCCCGGAGCAACGGCATTGGGCCCTTCGTCCAGTGCCATCCACCAGGTACGGTCGTTCATAAACAGGCCTGAACCGGCGACAACCTCGCCACAGCCGAAACTGGCGCCTATGGTCTGCGTGGCATTCACCATATTCCCCTGAGCGTCGACGACCGCAAAATGTGTAGTCGAACCCGCCGCAAACACCGGGCTACCGACCTGTGTTGCGGCTGCAGGATTTATGCGCGATCGGAGGTTCCCGGCATGACTGGCACTTATCATTTTTTCGACGTCGATTGCCATGAAATCAGGGTCTCCCCCGGTCGCGCGACGATCAGCCAACGCCAACTTCAGTGCCTCAATCACCAAGTGCAGGGACTTTGCGCCGTGGTACGGAAGCACGGACAAATCGTATCCCTCCAGGATGTTCAAGGCTTGTAGCACGTGGAGGCCCGCCGTCGGAGGTGCAGTCACAACTACGTCGATACCGCGATAGCGCCCGGCCAGGGTATCGCGCCATACCGCCCGGTACGACTGCAGGTCTTCATGACCGATCACTCCGCCATGGCGTGCGCAGTGCTCGACAATCAGTTCTGCAGTCTTCCCGCCATAGAATCCGTCATGGCCATTTTCAGCAAGCCGGGACAACGTCATTGCCAGTTCGTGCTGGCGAAGCAACGCGCCCTCGGCAAGTAATTCACCAGCAACGTCGCAAAGTATTCCTCGGGTTGATGCAAACCGTACCACCTTGCTACGCCAGTTCTGCAGCGCGGTCGCCAAGTACTGATTGACGGGAAAACCGCGTTCCGCCAAGCGGATCGCGGGTTCAAGCAGTGTGCTGAGAGACATGCTGCCGAAGCGTTGCAACGCCTCCACCCAAGCCGCCGGCGTGCCCGGGACCATCGCCGTGACAACTCCCGCATGACGGCATTCCGGCGGTTCCTCCTGGAACGCCCTAGGATCGCGCTGACGATCAAGGCCAAAGCGCGTGCGCAGCAATTCAGTATTGATTGCAGCGGGGCATACCGAATAGCCGTCGAGATGGTGAAAACTGCGCGTCCTAGCGTCATGAATAAGCCAAGCCGAGTCGCCTGCAGGACCAGCCCAGTCAGGACTAGTTACCGAGATCACACCAGCCAGGGCAATCGCAGCGTCGACCGCGTTCCCGCCCTGGCGAAGCACATCCACTGCAGCCTGCGAAGCCAGCGGATGCATCGATGATGCCATTCCGCCGTGCCCCCATATCTGCACTGGTGGGCGTCCGTCGCACTCACGCAGACAGATCTCGCGCGCCGCTTTACTCAGAGATTTACGGCTCGAGGATCCGGTCATGAACGAAGTCCAGTGATAGCGGCCATTGCGGATTTCACATGAATGTCTTGGCCATCTGCATAAACTGCGCATATGCCTGCGGATCCAGTTCCAGAGGATTGCCCGGCTCGGCCGCCTCGGGGACGAGAAGCGCATCTAAAGTCCTTTCTAGATCTTCGCGCTTCAGGTCCTGAACAATGAAAACGATATGTGACTTTCGGTCCGGAGATGGCCATGCCGTCAGTTCAAACGGTTCGTGCAGAACGAACTGCACTGCATTGATCACCATCGGACTTCCCTCGACATTGACGATGCCTTTAACCCGCAGCAAGTCGGCGCTGCGGAAACTTGCAAGCATCGTCAGCCAAACAACCAGCGCCCCCCTGGTCACGGGGTGATCCAGCGTGATGGAGAAAGTTTGCACCCGGTCATGATGGTGGTTGCGGGCAGGCGAATCATGTAGATGCCCACAGTGCGCATCATGCACATGCTCTGAATCCCCGCAGATGTCCCCGGTCTTTCCCATCCACCGTTTTAGTTGCGCAGCAGTGGCTGAGGCGTCGAGCGTGCCGCAACCGAACAACCGCTGCGGCTCAATCTCGCCACGAACAACACGCACGGTCTCGACACTCGGATTAATCATTCGAACGCGTTCCCGCACAGCGCCGATTTCGGCTTCGCCAACCAGGTCTGTCTTGCTGAGAAGCAGAAGATCGGCCACCGCCACCTGCTTGACGGATTCCGGTTGCCGGTCAAACTGTGACAGTGCATTGACGGCATCAATGACCGTGATGATCGAATCGAGGCGATAACTGGGGGCAACGTCGCGGTCGGTAACCACCGTCTGCACCAGAGGAACCGGGTCGGCAAGGCCGGTGGTCTCGACGATTACCCGGTCAAACGGCTGTATCATTCCTTCACGCCGCTGGCGCGCCGCATCGGCCAGCGTCTCGACTAGGTCTCCGCGAACTTCGCAGCACAGGCAACCGTTGCTCAAAAGCCTCATGTTTTCGGTCGGCGCTGACACCAGCAGATGGTCGATGCCAACCTCCCCGAATTCGTTGATGATCACTAACGCATTGGCAAGCCCCGGGCTCTGAAGCAGCCGATTGAGCAGCGTCGTTTTGCCGCTGCCGAGGAACCCTGTAATGATGGAGACTGGAACTGGATTTTCCATATAACCCTTTGATCAATTGTGAGTCGTTCTGGATGCACAGACTGCATTCATCCGCGCAGCAGCTTTCGTGCGATCAACATGCGCTGGATCTCGTTGGTACCACCACCGATCTGGTAATGCCGCAAGTAACGGAAAAACTGCGTCAGGGGCAGATCGGTGGACTCGCCCATCGCGCCATGCACCTGGATGGCGTGATCTAAACAGCGTGTTCCCCATTCAGCCGCAACCATTTTGACCAATGCCGCTTCTGACCGGACATCTTCACCGGAGTCCGCACGCGCTGCCATTTCGTACGTCAGCGCGCGGAGTGCCATGATGTCGGTGTACATGTCTACCAACTTCCACTGTATGGCCTGACGCTCGGCAATCGGACGACCGAAAGTAACGCGCTCCTTGGCCCAATCGATCGACATGTCGAGTGCGCGTTGCATCTTGCCAAGCGAGTACGGTCCACGTAACAACCGGTCGTGGATGGTTAGCCATTTCTGTCCCATGCTGAATCCTTTGCCGACCTCGCCAAGCACGTTTTCCGGCCCAACCCGGCAATTTTCAAAATGCACGTAATACTGGGTCGACTTGTGGCTCAGCCATGTCGGGATGCCTGGCTGCTCGACCGTGAGGCCCGGCGTGCCGCGCTCCACCACGAACATCGTGATGCCACCCTTCTGCCGCTTCTCGGGGTCCGTGACCGCCTGCACCAGTACGAGGTCGGCCTCGGCTGCGCCGGATATCCACATCTTCGTGCCGTTGATGACCCAGCCGTCCCCGTCGCGAACGGCTTTTGTTTTCATCATGCCGCCGGGGTCCGAGCCGGCATTGGGTTCAGACTGGGCAAAACAGTGGATCTTCCGGCCTTCGATTACCGGCTTCAGAAATCGGTCCACCTGATCATCGCGACTCTCATAAAGAATATTCGGCACGTTTACCCAAGGAAAGGGCACCGCGGTGTACATGAACTCCTCAATCAGAGCGACTTGCGTGAGCAGCGACAGGCCAAGCCCACCGTGTTTCTCGGGTACCATCACGTACCACAGTCCGGTATCGCGCGCGATTTTCTCCAACCGCTCGGATACGGCTCCCGGGAACACCGTGCGCAAATTAGTCATCGGCTGTAGACCGTAAGCCTGCTCGGGATGCTTAAGGTATTGCTGCTCGAGAGGCAGCAGTTCCTCCCTGACAATACGGCGCGCAACCTCGCAGTATTCCTTTGTCTCCGCGGGCAATTGGTATTGCGAACTTCCGCTTGAGGCTGTTTCCATTGCTAAGCCCTTGTCCTGATAAATTCAGATAATAGATGGTTTAGGCGGCTGCACGGGTACGGTCGCGCAGTCTGCGCAGCGTGCCCCCGTGCATTACTGACCCGGGCAGCGGATGACCAACCACCTCTTCCGCCAGGCGGGCCGCGTCAACAAGCTTCTCCAGGTCCACGCCAGTGTCGATGCCCATTTCCTCGCACATGAATACGAGATCTTCAGTGCACACGTTACCGGCTGCGCTGCGATGTGCAGCAAAGGGGCAACCGCCCAGGCCACCCACCGAGGTGTCAAATATGTCGATACCCATCTGCAGACCAGCATAGGCATTTGCAATACCCATGCCCCGTGTGTCGTGGAGATGGAGCGCCAGACGAAGATCAGGAAACCGGTTCCGCAACGCACCTACAGTGCGATGTATGGCGGACGGTGTTGCCCAGGCCATGGTGTCGGCCAGACTGAATACCTTGATCTGCAAACCGTATTCGGCAGCCAGGTCCATCACTTGCTGGGCTGTAGCCAGCACCCTCTCCAACGGGATATCGCCTTCGAAGTTGCACCCGAATGCGGCCATGATGGATCCTCGCTCGACCGGCACGTTGTTGGCCTTGTACATCTCGATGATGCTGCGCTGCGCCTCGATATTCTCCGCAAACGTGCGTTTTTGATTGCGTTTGAGAAACGTTTCGGATGCAGTCAGCGCAATCGATCCCCTGACTTCGAGCTTGCCAGCCGCAAGCGCACGCTGCAGCCCCTTCTCGTTAAGCCACAGCGCAGTGTAACGGACGCCCGGCGCCGGAGTGAATCTGCGAATGATGTCGTCTGCGTCTGCCATGCCAGGAACATTTTTCGGAGGAACAAACGAACACACCTGAATCTGCTTCAGCCCGGTTTTGGATAGCGCATTAACGAGGTCAATCTTGCGCTGCGTCTCTATCTGGGCCTTTTCGAACTGGAACCCTTCACGGGGCCCTTCCTCGTTGATCTGTATGGATTTCGGCAGGTCATTCATTGGATTCCTTTGCAACATTACGTCCTGCTTCCAGGGCCCTGCGGCGGCACAAATGGATAAGGGACGGGGGCGCCTTTTGCATAAGGTAGCGCGATAATTGCGGTCCCCGGTGTGGACTCCTTCTGTTCTCCATTGACAATCCCGAGTTCCAAATCAACGAGCCCGTATAGGGGTAACTCACGCTTGCCGGTGACCCGGGCCCACAAGCGCAGCACCTCCCCTTCAACATTCATGGCACGAAACTGAAATCCGACTTTCCAAACCCAGCCAGTGTTGCCAGCCCAATCGCGCAGAAACTGCATGATCATCTGCTGCTTGAGGGTGCCGTTGATCAATATTCCCGGAAGCTTGTCATGCTCGACAGCGAATTTGCGGTCATAGTGGATCTTGTGCCAGTTTTCCATGGCAGAAGACCAACGCATCAGGTGCGCGCTTCTGAAAGGGCCCCGCACCAAGGGCTCCAACACATCCCCGACATTCACCTGCTCAAAGTAGCGGGACATCAGCACTACCGCCTGATCAAGGTCTTCTGAACACGCAGCAGGAGGCCTCCCTCTCCGCCGCGGTATTCGGTTTCGATCACCACCAGAAGCATCGGCCCCTTGCTGCTCTGCTTCTCGGTGATGCTGTGGTAACTGGATTTCGCAGTTACCCTCTCGCCGTGCTTTGCATATCGGAATACCTCTACTTCCGTTCCGGCGTTCAGCAGGCCGATGGTCTTTGGCAGCGGAAGCGGCGGCAGACCCTGCGCCGTCGAACCGACAATGCCGTCGAAATCCGGATTGCGGTCGTGCTCTGAGAACGGGTCAGGCGTGCCAAACGGGCGCCGGAACATGTTCATCGGAAAAAGTGGCGGCGCTACAGGCTCTCTCCAGGGAAGCGGATTCGTGACCTCATCCGAGTAAAATATAGGATCGTTGTCCATGTAGGCCTGTACGTAGCGGCGAACTGCGCCTCGCTCGACCTCGTCACAAGCTGCCTCTACGCTGCTTTCTGCGCCAATCAACGCCTGAACCTCAGCAGTAAGAAGGCTCACTTTGTACCCACCTTTACACCGTCCACACCGATAACTCTGTCGGCTGCCAATCGGGCCACGGCATCGGCTTCATACCCCAGGGCCGCCAGCACCTCGCGCGAGTGTTCGCCCAGCAGTGGCGGCGGCGCTGACACTTCGCCGCGTGCATCCGAAAACTTGATAGGAACGCCGGTCAGCATCATCGGCCCAACCTGCGGGTGCTCAACACTGACGATCATCTCCCGTGCGCGAACTTGTTCCTGCCGTACCACTTGGTCCATTGTCAGAACCGGGGTGCATGGAACCCCAGCGGGCGCCAGCCTTTCCTGCCAAGTAGCGATCGTTTCTGTAGCAAATATTTCAGTCAGGGCATCGATGATGATCTCTCGGTTGACCATACGCTGCTGCGGCGTATTGAAACGAAGATCCTCGCCCCATTCCGGACGCCCCAGCACGCCGCACAAGTCACACCACATCCGGTCAGTAAACACTGCAACCACCATCCAGCCGTCGCTGGCCGAGAACGCCTGGTAGGGCACCAACCCTTGGGCAGACGATCCTTTGCGCTCGGGAACCTTGCCGCTTGAGAAATATGCGGCGAAGTGGTACGAGAGCATGGCCATTTGTCCTTCTAGCAGCGAGGTGTCAACGCGCTGGCCACGACCGGTGGACTGGCGCATTTGCAGAGCCATCATGATGCCAATAGTTGCAAACATTCCGGCGCCAATGTCGGCTACGGAAATGCCCATTTTCACCGGGCCGCGCCCCGCCTCACCGGTGATGCTCATGCCGCCGGAAAAAGCCTGCATTACGACATCGTTAGCCCGCTCGTGCATTTGCGGGCCACTCGCGCCATAGCCGCTGATGCTGCAGTAAACCAGCCTGGGGTTAGCAGCTGCCAGCGCAGCGTAGCTCAGGCCAAGCTGATCGAGGGCACCAGGTCGGAAATTTTCGATCAGGATATCGGCGCCAGCCGCGAGACACTTGATAATTTCAACGCCTTCTGGATTCTTAAGATCAACAGCAATGCTTTTCTTGTTGCGGTTGACCGTGGCGAAATAATGCGACATTCGTCCGCCGAAAAAAGGTGCCCAGTTCCGGCTTTCGTCGCCCTGACCGATGCGCTCGACCTTAATGACGTCGGCTCCGTAATCGGCCAGCATCATTCCGCAGTAGGGGCCGGCCATGGCCACGCTAATTTCAATGACCTTGAGCCCAGACAATGGTTTGGGCAGGCCGCTCACCATGCCGTGACACCTCCGTCGACCGGCAATATTGCGCCAGTAACGAAATTAGCAGCATCCGACGCCAGGAACACCACGACCCCTTTCAGGTCGTTTTCGCCGCCGGGACGCCCCAGTGGAATCTCGCTGAGAATCTTGTCTTTGCGCTCTTCAAAACGCCCTTGGTTGCGGCTGGCGAGGAAAAATCCCGGGGCAATGGCGTTGACGCGAATGTTGTGGCGCGCCCACTTGACCGCCAAGTCTCGTGTCATGTTAACGACCGCACCCTTGGTCGTCGAATAAGCAATGGAATCATTAATGTCGGGGTTTTTCCCCTGCAGCCCCTGCACAGAAGCGATATTGATGATTTGCCCGCGCTTCTGCCGGATCATTTCCCGTCCGAAAATCTGCGCACAAAGGAATGTGCCGGTGACGTTCAAATCGACGACATACTGCCACTTGTCGAGCGGAGTATCCTCCGGCGATGCCCACCAAGTCCGGCCGGCATTGTTCACAAGGATGTCCACCCGGCCGTAGCGCTTCAGCACGGCATCCTTGAAGACCTCGACATCTGCGGCCTTGGAGACGTCGCAGGCGAACGCCATGGCATCCCCGCCGGAGGCCCTGATGAGACCAACCGCCGCTTCACAACGCTGTAGGTTCCTCGAGCAGATGGCAACCATGGCCCCTGCCTCGGACAGTCCAGTAGCCATCTGCAAACCCAGCCCGGCCGAGCCGCCCGTTACCACGGCGACCCTGCCGGTCAGATCGAAGAGGCTACTGACCGAAGTCATCAGGCGTTGTCAGCGATTTTCCAGGATTTCGGCTCGCATTGGACGACCCGACGGTGCTGCGCGGAAATCTTGTCCACCCAGGACTCCCCCTCTTTCATCACCATCTTGATGTTGTCCTTGACGGTCAGTACGCTGATGTTGGTGGAAGGATCGCCGTCGATGGCCAGTATGTCGGCAAGTTTGCCCTGCTCGATCGTGCCAAGCTCCTTGTCGAGCCACATCGCTTCGGCGGCATTTTTGGTTGCGGTCATGATCGCCTCCATCGGCGTCATGCCAAGACTGACGTAGATCTCCAGCTCCTTGGCATTGGTGCCTATCTCGGGCTCTGGCCCAAGGTCAGTACCCATGAAGATCTTGATCCCTGCCTGATGCATCACCTTGAAGGTCTCAAAGGTGTAAGGCTGGATTTTTTTCATCTTGAGCAGGATGTTCTGCTGGGTTCCAATCTGCTTGCGAACCTCGATGGCATGATCGGTCCGATGGGACAGTGTGGGCGTCACCGGTATTCCGGAGTCCTTGATCATCGCAACGGACTCATTGTCATGGAACACCATGTGCTCAATCGTGTCCACCTTCGCGCGAACGCACATCTTGTGCGATTCCGCCGTAAAACAGTGAGCAGACGTCGGCTTGTGGAACGCATGCCCCTCGTCAACGATGGCCTCTAGTTCCTCTTGGGTCATGTTGCGCACATCTGGTTCCTCGTCGGCCGTACCCCCACCGCCCGAAACGCTGGTCTTCAGCACGTCGGCGCCCGCCCGCATGTGTTCGCGCGCCAGCGCCCTCAATGCCCACGGTCCGTCTGCGGTAAACGGCAGGTCAAAATGCCTCGCCGCCGCGCGCGGTAACGTGAGATCAAGATGCGATCCGGTGATGATCGGACGGCCGCATACATGCAGCCGAGGCCCGACGTGGATGCCGTTGTTGATAGCGTCGCGCACGGCGACTGCTTCGAACACGAAAGGTCCGCGTGAAGTGGCGCGGCCCAGATCTCGCATTGTGGTGAAACCCATCTCGAAACACATCTGGGCATGAAACAACATGTACATCATCTGCAACTGCGGCGTAATTTCCCAGATCGACACCCGGTAGTTGTTGAAGGTGGCACAGTTGAATGCGGCCAGGTGCAGATGACCATCAAACATCCCCGGCATCAGCGTGTACTTGGTGGCGTCAATGATCTCGGCGCCTTCGGGTTCCTTCAACTCACCCTGTTTCCCGACTGCCTTGATGTGTTTGCCTTCGACGATGATGACCGGATTTTTGATCACGGCACCTCCGTTGCCATCTATCAGCAAACCTCCACGGATGACCTTCACTTTTGCCGTCTTGACATCTTGAGCCACGCCTGCGGTTGTTGACATGAAACGTCTCTCCTCGTGTCGACTGTTACGAAAGTAACTACCCGCTTGCACCGGAGGCGCAGACGGTTGCTTGGCAGTGATTATCAATTGCGGAGAATGCTCGTCCAACAATACTAGTCACTATATGACCATATTTTCTGGTTGCATTAAAACTTCTCATGGTGACAAGATGCAGGGCACCGCGAACATCAAAATAAAGTTCATATAATGGACATCAATGGAGCTGTCGTGAGTCGCACCCCAAGCCCCTCTGGAACGCAGAGCATCGAGCGCGCCATTGCACTGCTGTGCGAGTTGGCCATCTATGGAACGCGGGGCGCAAAAGTCTCGGAACTGGCCTCGCGCCTCAACATCGAATACCCGACAGCGCACCGCATGGTGCGCTCTTTGGTCGCGCAACGCATGGTCGAGAAATCCAAGCAGCGTGGACGCTACACGCTAGGCCCACTGGTCTACGAACTGGGCTTGAGCGTGCCCCAGCGCATGAACCTTAGGGAAAAATGCGAGGGCAGCACGACCCGCCTCGCCGGAATAACCGGTGACACGGTATTCCTCAACGTCCGCAGCGGATACGACGTCTTATGCATCGACCGTAAGGAAGGTGCGTTTCCGATCAAAACGCTGATTTTCGAGATTGGCAACCGCCGCCCACTCGGCATCGGCGCCGGCGGTATCGCGCTGCTGATGCACGTCGGTGACGACGAGCTCGAGCACATTATCAACGACAACACTCAGCACCTGAAGGCGCTCGGATACATCACTCCCAAGAATGTGCTAGTACAGGTGCGTCGCGCTCGCGAACAGGGTTATGTGTTCACCGAAGACATCGTGATCCGTGGCGTCAGTGCCATCAGCATACCCTTCGGCGGGCATCACGGACTACCCTGGGCAGCGATAAGCATCGCGTCAGTCCCTTCAAGGATGCCGCCGTCGCGCCAGATGGAGTTGGTAAAACTGTTGAAAAACGAGATTGCCACGCTGGAAAGCAGCATGGATAACCGGGGGTTTCTGTCAATCGCCGCATAAAGCCCTTGGGCATCGCAGGACGATGCCGGAGACACCCAAGCCAAGAGGAGACCATGGCTACAAAAAAGCATCTTGGTATTGCCCTTTTGCTGCCGGCACTCGTTTGCTGGCTGATGATTCATGGCGTAGCGCAAGCGCAGTCGGACTACCCTAGCAAGCCAATACGCCTCACGATTCCCTTCCCCCCGGGGGGCGCCAGCGACATCCTCGCCCGCACTATCGCCGACAGGCTGACCGGGTCGCTGCGCCAGCGCGTCGTCGTTGAAAACCGACCAGGCGGCGGCGGTCTTATCGCGATTGAGACCGTATCGCGTACCGCACCTGATGGCTACTCGTTGCTGCAGATCGCCACCAGTTTCGTCATCAATCCCAGCCTTTACAAAAGCCTGCCATATAACGCCGAGAAGGACTTTTTGCCAGTGAGCCTGCTAGCGATCGCGGACAACATCCTGGTAGTCCACCCCTCACTGCCCGCGCGCACGGTGCGTGAATTCATCGCGCTCGGCCGCAGCCGGCCCGGGCAACTCAACTACGCGCACTCCGGATTCGGCACACAAGCGTACCTTGCTGCGGAACTGTTTAAGCAAACCACCAAGATCAACATGGTCCCTGTGGCCTATAGAGGTACGCCTGGCTCCCTGATTGACGTCATGAGCGGACAGGTACATCTGATGTTCGCCGGTGCGCCACCCGCCCTGCCCCACATCCGCACGAGCAAGCTGCGGGCCATCGCCGTCACCGGTAAGAGGCGGCTGCCTGATCTTCCTGCAGTGCCAAGCGTCGCCGAGACCATTCCAGACTTCGAGGCTGCGGTCTGGTATGGCCTGCTCTCACCGGCAGGTACGCCACGCGAAGCCATCATGCGGCTCCACGCGGAAACCAACACTATCCTGCGCAACCCCGGTGTAAGTGAACGCCTCGCAGGTTTCGGTTTCCAGGTTCTGGGCAGCGAATCACCGGAACAGTTTGCAGCATTCATGCGAGCCGAGGGTGCCAAATGGGCCAAGGTGATCCAGGTTTCCGGCACCAAGGCGGAAAATTAGGCGAACCGACATGGGCGAGCGCATCGACGGCGCGAGTATCGCGGCGCGGGCACTAAAGGCCCGAGGCATAACGCGGGTGTTCGCGCTGTGTGGGGATCATATCAACGCGCTTTACCATGCGCTGCGGCGAGAAGGCATCGACATCGTCAGCACCCGCCACGAATCCGCCGCAGTACAGATGGCGGACGGCTCAGCGCGTGTCTCGGGACAACCTGGCGTGGCCGTGGTCACCGGAGGTCCGGGACACACCAATGCAATCACCGGAGCTGCGGTCGCGCTGGGGGCGCAATCGCCAGTGGTCATCATTTCCGGACAGGCACGCAAGTCGCTGCGCGAACGCGGCGGCAACCAGTCGCTACACCAAGCGGACTTGATGCGTCCGGTGGTCAAATGGGCCATTGAAGCGGAAACTCCGGACTGCACCGGCGAGCTGCTCACGCGCGCACTCACTGTTGCCGTATCGGGCACACCCGGCCCAGTCAGCGTCTCCATCCCGGTCGATGTCGCCACCGCAGAATGCCGCGACCCGCATCCCGCCGCTAGTGTCATTGACTTGTCACCGACGGCGGTCCTCTCCGAAAAAGCGGTAAACCCGCTGGCGCAGATACTGCTCAGATCCCGGCGCCCCGTTGCCGTCGTTGGCGGCAATGCCTGGGCTCACGGGTCAGACGGCGATGTAGCGCGACACCTGCGGGCTCTACGCATTCCCTGCTTCACCAACGGCCAGTCGCGCGGCGTGCTGCCGGACGATGGCAAATACGGCTTCGGTTATGCCAACCCACTGTTCAACACGACGTTCCGCTGCATTGAACAGGCGGACTGCGTCCTGCTCGTAGGCACGACCCTCGACTACAGCTTCGGCTCCGGCAAGAACTGTGTGGTCAGTCCGGATGCACGCATCGCCCAGATCCACCGCGATCCGTCCCAGATCGGCATCGGCCACAACCCGCAGGTCGCCGTCATCGGCGACCACGCTGCAGTGCTCGGCGCGCTGCGGCGTTCACTGACGGGCCGCGATACTGCAACCCGTTGGTCCGCGTGGCAGCGGGAACTCCGCAGGCACCACCTGCAAAAGCAGCGGTACTGGCAGCAGCTCGGTGGAAACAACACCAGAATGCTGGGCGGCGTACACCCCGCGGCACTCTGCCGTGCACTGACGAGGCACTGGACCGGAGACACGACACTCGTGTTCGATGTTGGCGATTTCACCAACTGGCCCAAGGCATGGTTTCCTGCTCTCAAACCCGCACGCTTTATGGATGGCGGAGCACTAGGCAACCTCGGTGGCGCGCTGCCGCTCGCAATCGGCGCGCAGTTTGCCTCCGGGCGGAAACCGGTATGGGCATTCATTGGCGACGGAGGATTCGGTTTCCACGGCTGGGAGCTGTCAGTCTTGGCGGAACACGACTTGCCGCTCAAGATCATCGTCGGCAACGACCGCTGCTGGGGCACCGAAAAGCGGCTGCAGCTTGCTGAGTTCGGCAGCGACATCGGATGCGACCTGCCAGCGCTACGTCACGACCGCTTTGCACAACTGTTCGGCATCGGAGCCTACCGTGTGACACGCGAAGCCGACCTGGCCAAAACCGTATCCCGCTTCGTCGAGCACAAAGGACCCGCCCTTCTCGACGTCGGACTAGTTCAGCTCGCCGGCCGTCCATTCCAGAAACCGGTCCGCCCTTGACCCGGAAATCCACACGATGAACAACAACCCCGGAACTGCGGCAACACGGACCGACACCGGCGACATCCGGATCCGCGACGACCACGGGAACTTCATCGGTGGTCGCTGGACAGAACCCCACGGGGGAGGACGGTTCGACAGCGAGAACCCGTCGGACGGCACCCACCTCACGCGCCACGCACGCAGCGACGCGACTGAAATCGCCGTTGCAGTCGAAAGCGCCGAGCGAGGCGGCCGCGCCTGGCTGTCGCTCAAACCTTCGATGCGCGGCCGCGTGCTGGTCGATATCGCCCGGCTGCTGCGCGAACGCGCGGAAACGCTGGCCCTGCTGGAAACGCTTGATACCGGAAAACCGCTTTCACTGTCCCGTTCCGACGTCGAAACCTGCGCGCGTTATTTTGAGTTCTACGGCGGGGCCGCGGACAAGATCCACGGCGAGGTCATTCCCGCCTCAAACAGCCACCTGACCTTCACGGTTCGTGAACCATACGGGGTGACCGGGCACATCACCCCCTGGAACGCCCCGATCAACCAGGCGGGCCGCAGCGCAGCGGCGGCACTGGCAGCCGGCAATTCGGTAGTCATGAAACCGGCGGAGGAGGCCTCGATTACAACGCTTGAACTAGCGGAACTGTGCTGCGAAGCCGGGCTGCCGGAGGGGGCCTTCAACGTCGTCACGGGATTCGGAGAGGAAGCCGGAGCCGCGCTCTGCGGGCATCCGGGCGTGCGCAAGATCGCGTTCACCGGATCGGTCGAAACCGGACGCCGGGTGCTCGAAGCTGCAGCCCGGCGGATCGTGCCAGTCACAGCCGAACTTGGCGGCAAATCCGCCTATATCGTGTTCGCCGACGCCGACCTCGATGCCGCCGCGGCCGCAACGATCAAGGCATTTATCCGCAACACCGGCCAGGTTTGCTCCGCCGGGACCCGCTTGTTGGTGCAAGCGTCGATACTTGATGCGTTCGTCGAAAAGGTCGTCGCGGTTCTCGCCACAGTCACCGTTGGCCCCGGCATCGCAGATCCCGTGATGGGGCCTGTAATCTCTGAAACGCAGCGCCACGACATCCTGCACAAAGTGAACGATGGCCGCGAACAGGGCGCACACATGCTCTATTGCGGAAAGGTTCCCGGCGAAGCGGCGCTTGCCCGGGGTCACTACGTGCCGCCAATGCTGCTCGGCTCGGTCGTTAACGACATGCGCGTGGCACGCCAGGAAATATTCGGTCCCGTCGCCTGCGTGATCGGATTCGAATTCGAAGACGAAGCCGTACGCATCGCCAACGACTCCGACTACGGCCTCGCAGGCGCTGTCTGGACCACAAACGCCGCGCGCGCGAACCGAGTTGCGCTCCGCCTCCAAGCGGGGCAGATCTACGTCAATGACTACATGCCGGTAAACGTCGAGGCGCCGTTCGGCGGCTACAAGCAGAGCGGTTACGGGCGCGAAAAGGGCCTCGCCGCGCTCCATGATTACACGCAGGTCAAGGCCGTCATCTCCCGCCACGACTGATCCGCGACGATTCACCTATAGGAAAACCCACGACATGCTGCAACTTGACCCAGCCAAACTCGAAGAACGGGAACAATACAAACTGATGACCGGCTGTATCGTGCCGCGCCCGATCGCGCTGGTCACTACGCTCGGGGTTTTGGGTCCAAACGCCGCGCCCTTCAGCCTGTTCAACATGATCGGCTCGGATCCGCCCCTGCTGATGATCTCCGTGGGAAACCAAGGCGATGGCAGCGAGAAGGGCACAATCCAGAACCTGCAACACCGCCCCGAGTTCGTGGTGCACATCTGCGACGGAGCGATGGCCGAACGCGTGAACATCTGCGCCACAGACTATCCCCATGGCGACAATGAACTGGAGAAGGCCGGCTTCACCGCCATCCCTTCGGTCAAGGTCGCGCCGCCACGCATCGCCGAAGCGCCGGTGCACATGGAATGCCGCCTGGAGCGAATCATCAAGTTCGGCACGCGGCACAACGTCGTCTTCGGTGAAGTCCTGCTGTTCCACTTCCGGGACGGCATAGTCAACGAGCGATATCACGTCGACTTTGCAAAGCTGAATCCCATGGCAAGGCTGTCAGGATCCCTCTACGGCAATATCCGCGACACATTTACGCTCGACCGCAAGTTCCTCGGCGACGTGCCGAAGCAACTCACCTGAGCCCGGATCAGGAAATACCGACATGCCTTTCCACCGTTTCGAGAACCTCGCTGTTCATCACCTGAATCCCCACCTGTCGACTGGACTGGGGCCGGTAATAGAGGGAGAGACCATGTACTTCCGCCTGATCTCCAAAAAGGCCGGCACCGGATCCGAACCGCACTATCACCCCAACGAACTGATGACATTCCCGATCCGCGGAAAAATGAACTGTCTCGTAGGGCGGGAACGGCGCATGGTCGGTCCGGGCACATTCGTCCATGTTCCACCCTGCGCACGCCACAGCTTCAAGGCGACAGAGGACGGTGACATGGACTACCTGTACATCAAGGACCGCACCTGGACCCTGATCGGAACGGCGCATGACGAAGCACTACCCGAAAAGGCGCAGTCGGCCGTCGAATTGGCGCGCGACATCGCCGCCGGGCGGCATCCGGGGCAGGAAAAAGCACCGGGAAAGTCGCAGGCAATCATCGACGGCCTGGGATGCTGCTGCTACCCCATGGCCGAATCCCTCGATGCACCGCAGCCATCCGGACACCACGAACAGTGGGTGGAAGGAAGGCACCTGGCTTTCAGCTTCGTGCAATCTCCCCGCGGACACATAGAACAGGCTGCCTCGGCACCGCACGAATACTTCTTCTACCTGATCGACGGCGTGCTCGACGTCCAAGTCGGAGGCGAAAACAGGTGCCTCGTAAGCGGCGACGTGGCGCAGATCCCCCGTGGCGCCGCCTATCGCATCGAAGTCCGCGAACCAGCCCGGCACGCCGGCGTACGGTCAACCACGTTGCTGGAGGCACACATCGCGAAGCATGGCGCCGCCGACAACTGGCGCGGCTGAATACCAGAAACCCGATACGACAACCGACACAGGAAAAAACATGGATACCGCAGAAAAAGCTCCTGCCGCAACCCGGCAACCGATTTCCCGGAAAATTTCCGAGTTCATCGTCAACGCACGTTTCGAGGACATCCCAGCGGACGCCCTGAAGCGGGTCAAGAATTCCTTCCTCGACACATTGGGCATCGCGCTCGGCGGCATGGTTGAAGCTGCGCCGAAAATCCTGCTCGACTTCGTCCGCGAACAGGGGGGCAGCCCGTCCGCGACGGTCCTTGCCTCCAACTTCAGGACCAACGCGCCCAACGCCGCACTGGTCAACGGCACCGCCGCCGACATCGTTGGCTGGAGCGACATCTCTGTGATCCAGATGACCCACCCGTCAGTCACAATCTGCCCGGCAGTATGGGCGGTGGGCGAGCAGGTCCGCGCTTCGGGCCGCGATGCCCTGCTCGCGCACATCATCGGCGTCGAGGTCGCAGACAAACTCGGCGCCGGAGTCAAACCGGGCTTTCAGCTCAAAGGCTGGCATCCGCTCGCAGTGCTCAACACTTTTGGCGCTGCCGCCGCGGCAGGCAAGCTGCTCGGGCTCGATACGACCCGCATGGGGCACGCTCTCGGCATCGCGGGTGCCGAGGCCTCGGGGATGCGCGTCGCGATGGGCTCGATGAGCAAGGCCTACGGCGCCGGACGCAGCGCACGCGACGGCATCATCTGCGCACTACTGAGTGCGAAGGGTTACACCGGCCCGCTGGATGTCATCGAAGGCCGAGACGGATTCCTGCAAACCTTCGGCGACGGCGCCAATGGCACGGGCATCCTCGAAAACCTCGGCAACCCGTACGAGTTCGTCTCGCCAGGCATCACCCTCAAGAAATTCCCGGCCTGCACACGCTCGCACAACGGCATCCAGGGCACCCTAGACCTGCGCAAGAAACACAACATCCGGCCCGAAGACGTCGAGTCTGTGGAATGCCTTGTCACCCCCGCTGTCGTCGACTACCTGAAGTTCCCCAATCCGGTTTCCAAATTCCAGGCCAAATACAGCATGGAGTTTTGCGTCGCTACTGCAATTCGTGACGGACGAGTGGTGATCCCATCATTCACCGACGACAAAGTCACGGACCCCGAGCTCCTTGCCTTGATGAAAAAAATCCGCATGAGCATCTGGGACGAATACGCAAAGCACGGCTACAACCCCTCCCACGCACCCTATGGCTGCCTGGTCAGGATCACCCTCAAGAACGGCCAGGTGGTATCGCAGCAGGTGGACCAGGGGCCATGGGAACCGCAGACCCCGCCGAGCTGGGACGATCTGGTAGAAAAATTTCGCGCCAACGCCGAAATGGTGCTACCGGGGCACATCATCGACCAGACTGTCGACATGGTCTACCGGCTCGAAAGACTCGATGACATCAGTGAACTGATGACACTGGTAGGCAAAAACAAAGAGGGAAATTCATGAACCGCAAGAAAAGCTGCATTCCCCTGATCTTCCCCGCACTCGCCCTGCTCGCGCCTTTGCCGGCCACGGCACAAGGCGCGTGGAAGCCCGAACGTGCCGTCGAAATCATCGTCGGCGCGACTCCCGGGGCAGGCACCGACAAGGCTGCGCGCATTGTGCAGGGCCTGTGGCAGCACAAAAACTCTCTCGGCGTACCTGCCATCGTCATCAATAAACCCGGTGGCGGCGGTGCCGTGAGTTGGGCCTATCTCGGGCAGAAACAGGGCGACGCGCACAGCCTGCTGGTGACCTCATACAACATCGTCACCAACCACATCACCGGAAAATCGAAGCTTACCTACACCGATTTCACGCCAGTTGCGCTGCTGATCAGCGAACACATCACCTACTGCGTCAAGAAGGATTCACAGTACAAAACGCTGGCCGAGGCGATCGACTCCCTGAAGAAAGACCCCCGTTCGGTCTCCGTCGGAATTTCCAGCAGCCTCGGCGGTGCCAACCACATCGCGCTCGGCCTGCTAATGAAAGCGGCCGGAGTCGACGTGCACAAGATGCGCATCGTCGTATTCAACTCCGGCGGGGAATCGATGACGGCGCTGCTTGGCGGCCACGTGGACATGATGGTCGCCTCCACCTCGGCGGTCGCCGTACAGGCTGCTGCGGGCACGATACTGCCGCTGGCCGTCTCCGCGCCTCGCCGCATGACCGGCCCTCTCGCATCAGTTCCGACCACGGTCGAATCGGGATACAAAGTCATCGCCGACAACTGGCGTATCGTCATCGCCCCGAAGAATCTCAGTGAGGCACAGATCACCTACTGGGACAACGCCTTCAGGGTACTCACGTCGTCCAATGAATGGCGCGCCGAACTCGACAAAGGCAGCCTCTCCAATAACTACCTGAATAGCGCGGATACCCGCAAGCACCTGGATGCCGAATACGCCGAAGTACGCGGCATGCTGGTGGAACTCGGCCTCGCAAAAACCGCAGTCAAACCCTGACCCCCCGAAGGAGAATCCAGATGTCCGAAACGAAACAGAATGATGCCGCTCAACGCCCCTATTTCTTCGATTTTGCGAAACTGCCGGCCCACACCTTCACCAAGCACACCACGTCCAATGGTTCCGCGGTATTTGGCGACTCGCTGATCGTCGGCCTAGTCAACAAGCCGCGTGGCTCGGGTTCCCAGCCGCATCGCCACCCGTTCGAACAGTTCAACTACGTGATCTCCGGAAAACTCAAGGCCTGGGTCAACGGTCAGGAGCAGGTTGTCGGACCCGGGGGACTCATCCACATCCCCGCCAATACCCTGCACACCATCGTTTCGGTACCGGACGAGGACACGGTGTTCTTCATGGTCAAGGAGAAAACGGCCATGGGCACAGCCGGCATTGCCGAAGACCCGAACAGCGCCGGCCCACGTTATGAACCAGGATTCGAGCCGAAAAAATAAACCGAACACCACAACCCCTAGTCGAGGAGGCGAGATGCCATACTGGACTTTAGCAATCATTACCTTGGGTCTCTTGCCGGCATTCGGCGCACTTGCACAGCAGTATCCAACCCGGCCGGTGCGGGTCATCATGCCCAGCGCGGCGGGAGGAGGCATTGACACGCTGGCGCGGCTGGTCGGCCAGCGACTCACTGACAAACTCGGCCAACAGTTCGTCATTGATGCACGCCCTGGAGCCACCGGCATCATCGGCACGGGGATTGTTGCCAGGGCCGCGCCCGACGGCTATACGTTGCTGTTCGCGTGGACGGCGCCGCTGGCCATCAATCCCGGGCTCTACGACAAGCTGCCGTACGATGTACTGCGCGATTTTGCACCGGTCGCCCTCGTCGCCACCACGCCCAACGTGCTGGTCGTAAATCCCGCGGGTGCAGTGCGCAGCATCAAGGATTACATCGAGATGGCGCGCCAGGGGCCAGGAAAGATCCGCTACGGGTCATCCGGCATTGGCGGCTCGTCACACCTCGCTGGGGAACTCTTCGCCAATCTGGCCGGGGTGAAACTCGACCACATCCCGTACAAGGGTACTCCGCCAGCGCTGGTGGACATCATGGCGGGAAGGATCGAGTCGATGTTCGCTGCCGTCGCGCCAGCCCTGCCGCACATCCGCACGCAGCGCCTGCGCGCGATTGCCGTCACCACAAGCAAAAAGTCGGCGATCCTGCCTGATCTGCCGACCGTTGCGGAAACCGTGCCGGGCTTCGACGCGGAAACCTGGTATGCGATGGTGGCGCCAGCCGGTACGCCGCCGGTGATCGTCAACCGGTTAAACAAGGAAATCAACGCCTTCCTGCAAGAACCGACGACCGCGCCTTCGCTGCACCAGCAGAGCTTCGAAGCCATGGGCGGGACGCCGGAGGAATTTGCAACCTACTTGCGCAACGAAATCGGAAAATGGGGCAAACTCATCAAAGCCAACAATATCCGCGCCAACTGAAGCCCCCTAGCAGCGCCTACTGACATGCCTGACCCGAGCCACCGATTACCACGGCGCCAGATTTGAACGCCGAATCCCCGTTCCGGATCCGCAGCTTCCGCCATCAGTGGACCGCGGATCTGGCCGTATCCTGGGCTTTCGAGATGGAGACCATGGTCCTCGGCTGGTACGTGCTGACAACCACTGGATCGGTGGTCATGCTCACGCTGTTTGCATCGCTACAGTACGTAGGAACCCTGCTTGCGCCGACTTTCGGCGCCGTCGGTCACCGCATCGGCAACAGGAAACTCTTCTGCGCAATACGCCTCGCCTATGCCGCCTTGGCTGCATTGCTGGCACTGGCCGCATTCACCGGCACGTTGTCCCCGCTCGTGCTATTCGCCTACGCAGCAGCCATAGGCATCGTACGCCCGTCGGACATGGCCATCCGTTTCACACTGATCGGGGAAACCGTACCGGGCGCCAGTCTGATGACAGCATCGGGAATACAGCGCACGACCTCCGATTCGGCGCGCCTGACCGGCTACCTCACAGGTGCCGGCCTATTCACGCTGCTCGGTATCGAAATCACCGTACTCTGCATCGCCAGCCTCTACGCGATCGGCTTTGCATTCACACTGCAGCTTCCGGACTCGGGCACCCGGGCAGCAAGACCGCGGAGTGGTGGGTCAGCGTTGACCACGCATTGGACCGATCTCCGGGAAACAGTGCACTACGTCCTCGCAACACCAACCCTGCTCGCGATCATGTACCTCGCGCTGCTCGTCAACGCCACCGCATTTCCCCTGATTAACGGACTGCTGCCGATCGTCGCACGCGATGTATTCGGTTCCGACCAAGTCGGCCTCAGCTACCTCGCGGCAGGATTCGCAGCCGGCGCGCTCGCCGGCTCAATCACCCTCAGCAGCTTGGGCAGCCGCGTCAATCCAGCCCGAGCAATGATAGTGTCCTGCCTTGCTTGGTACGTGCTGATCGTCGTATTCGCACATGCACCGACCCTTGAAAGCGGGATAGTCCTGATGTTACTGGGCGGTTTCGCACAAAGCTTCTGCATCGTACCGATGTCGGTCGTGCTGCTGCACGTTACCGAACAGCAATTCCGCAGCCGCATCATGGGCATCCGCATCATGGCGGTTTATGGCGTACCGATCGGCCTGCTTTGCGCAGGTCCGCTGATCGCGCACTACGGGTATACGGTAACCGCCACCCTCTACTGCATCGTCGGCCTTACCTGCACCGGCCTCGTTCTTGCACTGTGGCACAAGAACCTCAGCGCGTGCTCACAATCGAGCCGCCAATAAGGGGCCCAGCAGTCATGCACCAGCGTGGCCATGCGTTTGGGCAGAATGCCAT
>Ga0163144_10004248_pt1 | contig 32322 bp, 23 predicted proteins | sample OliLak19BULKMAT1_FD_123175 | JGI IMG/M metagenome (GOLD analysis project Ga0163144, IMG submission 123175) | Freshwater microbial mat bacterial communities from Lake Vanda, McMurdo Dry Valleys, Antarctica - Oligotrophic Lake LV.19.BULKMAT1 | ecosystem: Environmental > Aquatic > Freshwater >... | reverse complement strand
TGAAAACAGTGCGGCCGGTGCCGTAAAACTGCGAAGCGAGAAACGGCGGCTGGCCGAGCTCCGTGCGAGCCCTGGGGTTGCCATACTCCAGCAGCACGACCGCTCCATCGCGGATACCTCGCACGGGATACGAACGAAAGATGCCCTTAAACGTCGACCACAGATCAACGCTGGCGTTGCCGGTGGCATCGGCGACCTTCAGGAAATCCGTCGCCCGACCTTCCTGCGTCAGTGCAATCGGCCACGGTTCCTCGGCGCGCTGGCTGATCTGCAAATCGGGCAACATCCGGTTCAGCAGCACAGGATAGAGCACAGTGATGTCACGAAACGCCTCCGGTTCCTGAGCCAGTTTCGGTGTGAAAATTTCACCGGCGACCACGACAAGTCCGCCCGAATGTTCGGACACCCAGCGATTTAAAAAAGTCTGCTGCTCAGAGGACAAACGGCTCCAGTCCGGGTCGAACGCGACGATCACATCGTACTCAAACAGTTCCGCTTCCGTTGCCGGGAACTTCGTCAGCAGCTTCTTCGCCTCCTGAGACACAAAGCCAAGATTCTCATCCGTCACCGACTGCAGCCAGACGTCAGATTCGACGCCACTGTGTCGAAACAACGTGTTGCGGACAAACTGATAATCCCGCATCGGGCCGCTGGAAATGATCAGCACCTTCATGCGACGATCGGTGACCTCAATGGAACGGCGGCGTTCGTTGTCATCTCCGGTCATTTCAGTCGAACCCGCAGCAGGTTCGATGCGGGCGATAAAGTCGTACTTGCCCGGAACAGCCAGTTGTTGATTGAATCGTACGGATGCCGGAATGTCATCGTCGCCAAGTTCCAGAGTCTGCTCCGCGATCTGACGTCGGTCTTTACCGTCGCCGTCCGCTGACTGCTGGAACAGACGGACGGTCGCCTCGTGCCCCGCCGAACCTGTGCCCTGAAGCATGACCGTCACGTCAAACGGATCGCCCTGATGAACGTCCGACGGCGACTGCATTCCCGAGACCCACAGATTCATCTGCGGCGTCTGACTGCCGACACCGACGGCAATCAGCCGTGTGCCGGAACGCTCGGCCCGTGTGTGAGCCGGTTGAATGTCCACACCGGCATTTGAGCGACCATCGGACACGACCACGACGCCGCTGAGCGTGCGGCCGGAGAGTTGCCCGATGAGCTGGTACAGCGATTCACCGATGCGCGTCTCCGCGCCACGCGGCTGGAAAATCGTCTCCCATTTATCCATCGCGGCAGGATCGGTGATGGCGATTGACACGGCATTCTCCGGCTTGTCCAGAGACACACTCGCCTGCCCGGATAAATCCTGGGTTGCCTGGCTGCGGTCACCGTTCGCTGACGGATCCACATCCACAAACCGAACGGTGTTGTCCGCGACAATAGCCCATGGGCCAGCGAGTGCGGAATCAAACGTATACACCGACACCGCATGCGTCCTGCTGAGTTCCGCGAGCACTCCGGATTCAATCAGAGACTTCATCGCAGCATCGGCACGTGTTTCGGACTTCGGCGGACCTCCAGGCGGAGCAGCATCACCCGCGGGCCAGGCCATCGACAGCGACGTGTCCAGAATCAGGCCGACTCGGGATTTTTCCACACGATTCAGCTGCGTGCGCCGCTGCGGATTCAGCAGGATGACCAGCAGCAGAGTCAGAACCAGCAACCGCGGGATCAGCAGCAGAGTTCGAGAGACGCGCTTGAGGAATCGCGAATCCCGCAGCGATATTCGAACCGTCAGCGCTGCAACGGCCGCAAGTCCGCCCACGAGCAGCAGAATGCCGACGGTCGATTCGGGGAGGTCGAGTTCGGTCGTCTGGAACGACTGCGTTTCGACTTGAGCCCGTGCCGTGGAGACATCATCCATCCTCGTTCCCAGGCTCCCGCCTGGGAACGCAGGTCTCCGAAGCTCCGCTGCGCCTGCTGCAGCGATGAACGGCGATCGATCAGCAGCCAGGGAAGCGGAACTTCCGGGATACGCGTGACCAGGCTGGAGCCGGGTAACAAGAGTGAGATTTAACTCATTCATCGCGACGCCTCCGGATGATAACTGAGGTGAAGCGCAAGCAGTTGTTCGGCGATCAGTACCGCGATCAGCAAACCCAGCAGCACCCAGCGAAGTTCACGACCGCCTTCAGAACCGCCGAGAGCTTCTGCAGAATCGGCTTCAAGAATCCGGACATGATCCAGATCTCCCTGCCGAGTGATCAGTTCCGAGTCCGCAATTGCCAGGGCGCTTTCGGACGTCGGCACGTTCAGCGCAATCGTCGTATCGTTCACGTTGCCCTCTGCATCGTATCGACGGACCTGGTAAATTCCGGGGCGATCTGCCTGAGTCACAGTGATGGCGAGCAGTTCTTCGTCAGGAGTCGCCTGCAATCTTACAAAGGTCTCCGCCACCGGTTCGTCGTCAGGCCCGGCCTCCGGCAGGAACACTTCAACAGCGTCCGTGAATCGGCCAACGGGCCATTCCAGACGCAGTGGTTCCGACAATTCGTGAAGTTCAACGCTGTCGTTCGCGCGCTGGAGGTGCTGATGAACCAGGAGGTGCATGACCACAAATCCCGGCGCAGCGGGTGCGATCGGCCAGTTGCTCCAGCGTCGACCGGCCCCCGTCAGAAATGTCAGGACTTTGCCTTTGCCAACCGCGTGTTCAAAGACGATCGGCTGACCGGTTTTCAGGCGGGCGAGTGTGTGAACTCCGTCATTGCGTTCGATGTCGTCACGCTTCCAGTCGTCGGTCACCTGCAGCCAGCGGGCGATCTGCACCGTTTCGGAAAACGGGCTGTCGGGCATGTTGTAAACAGCGAACACCGGATGCTGCTCAAACACCGGATTCACGAACGGGCTGACATTCGGTGCGCTCGCGGAACCGTTCACGATAACGATTTCCTGAACCACTCCCAGCGGCACCGGGAACAGATTCAGCGAAGGATCACGCAGCGTTTCAGAATACCAGCGGTTGTTCGCCTGATCGCCGGGAAACCACACGATCCCGCCACCGCTGCGGACATATTCCGCCAGCAACAGCGTCACGTCCGCCGGAAGATCACTGACGTTGAGCAGATAGATGCAGTCGTAATTCTTCAGATCGACGGACGACAAAGCCTGTGAGGGACGCACATCGCTGCTCAGTCCCGTCAATGACGGATCGGCGCTCAGGGCGGCAGCGACAAAACCGGCGTCCTCCTGCTGTCCTTCGTCGTCCACGATCAGCACAGCGCGGCGTTCTGTCACATCAACCGCGACGAAACGACGATTGTCTTCCCGCAGTGCATCATCCTCCAGTCTCACTTCGACCTGGTGTCGACCTTCCGCGTCAAAGGCCAGATCGTGCGACACCTGCAATTCGGCCGACGGTTCCAGATCCGGAATCAGCACTTTGCCCGGCAACGGAGCGCCATCCTGCAGCACGCTTCCGCGCAGGCCCGTGACTTTGGACGTTCCGAAATTCTTCAGCGTCAGGTTTATTCGCCAGGGAACTCCCTGAGCCACCGCCAGCGTTTCCGATGTCAGCTGCTGCAACGCCACATTCGGACGGGCGTCCTTCACCACCTTGATCACGTCCACCGACGCTTTGATCGTCTTCAGCAATTCCAGAGATGCAGCAACTTCCGGCCGGCTGTTCCAGTCGGATGCTCTCAAGTCAGTCAGCACATGCACCTGGGGATCAGCACTTCCGTCCGCGGCAAGAATATCCTTCGCGGCGTTCAGACCATCCACCGGGGAAGCGGCCCGCCAGGAACAGGTCCAATTACGAAGCCGCGGCAATAATTCCTGAACCAGCGTCGCATCGAGCACTCGGTCGGACACAATCGGACGCCGTGGATCTGTCATCGAAAGAACTGTCACCCTTGCAGAACCTGGTTGCCGGCTGCCTTCGGCGAGCATGTTTTCGAGCGTAGTCAAAGCTGCGCGGAAGACCGTTTCGTCACCCTCGCGGTCGCGCATCGACAGTGAATCGTCGAGCAGCACAACATGATGCACACTGGCGCCGCGAAGCATCAGCAGCCGATTCGGATCGATCACCAGCCGGCCGATCAGCAGGGCGATCAGCAGCACTGCGAGCACTCGCAGTGCCAGCAGCAGCAGTTGTTCCAGCACGATCCGGCGGCGGTTGAGCTCTTCGCTCTCCAGCAGAAACTCCATCGCCGCAAATCGGACCTTCTTGTAGCGCAGACGACTCAGGATATGAATCAAAATCGGCACCATCACCAGCACAGCCCCCGGCACTGCGATGGCCGGGTTAAGGAAGAACTGGGAGATAAAGGACATGGTGGCGAATCTAAGATTTGAAATGTGAGATTTGAGACCCGGAGGGAATGACCAATGACCAATGACCAATGACCAATGGAGGTCACGGCTGGCGATTCATTGGTCATTTCTCAATAGACATTGATCACTTCCTTCGCAGCCTTTGCATCAGCACCTGAGCCAGTGCGGCATCCAGGTTATCACTGGTCCGAATCAGTTTGTAGTCGATCACACTGCCGGCGCAGCGGCGGCGGATCGTGTCGAGGAATTTTGCCAGGGCTTTCAGGTATCCGGCTCGCAGCGCGGCAGGATCGCAGGTCAGCCGAGCGCCGTCTTCGAGTCCTTCGAATCGCAATGTTCCTGAGTAGCTGAAATCCAGTTCCTCATCATCCATAATGTGCAATGCAATCACTTCATGGCCGCGTTGACGCAGCATCTGCAGACCTTTGAATAGTTCTTCACGAGCGCAGAACAGATCCGACATCAACACGACAATGCTGCGGCGCGACAGCGATTCGTTGACTCGCCGCAGAACGCCGAAGATGTCTGTCTTGCCTCCTGCCGTCTGCACGGCTAGTCCGTTGAGAATCGTCTGCAGATGATTGTTGCGGCTGCTTGCCGGGATCTGGCTGCGGACAGAGGAGTCGAAGACGCTGACTCCGACGGAATCGTGCTGTTTCAGGACCAGCATCGCCACGGCGGCGGCAACCGTGCGGGCGTAGTCGAACTTTGAGAGCGGCCCGCTCGTGAACTGCATCGACTCACTGCCATCGACAACCAGCACGATGCGAACGTTCGTGTCTTCTTCGTATTGCTTCAGATAGTAACGATCTGAGCGGGACCAGAGCTTCCAATCGATGCGGCGCAGGTCATCACCAGCGACGTATTCGCGATGCTGCACGAATTCGAGGGACTGACCGAAGTACGGACTGCGATGCAGGCCGGAGACGAACCCTTCGACGACTCGGCGTGCCCGCAATTCTAATCGCGATATTCTTGCAAGCTCTTCAGGCCGCAAAAATCTTTCCAAGTCCTGGGTCACTCGTCAGTTCGCTTTCCCTGGCAGGTGTTTCCTGAATCAGCCGTTCGATGACTTTGTCGGAAGTGATGCCTTCACTCTCAGCGGTGAAGTTCGGCACGATGCGATGCCGCAACACGGGAGCTGCCAGCTTCTGAATGTCGTCAGTGGAAACGGTGGTGCGACCGTCCAGCAGTGCGCGAGTTTTGGCACCCAGCAGCAGATTCTGGACCGCTCGCGGACCCGCTCCCCAGGCGAGCCAGTCATTGATCCACTGTGGAGTTCCCGTTTCACCGACTCGCGTCTGCCGGACGAGCGCCAGCGTGTAGTTGATGACATGATCCGACACAGGCACCTGTCGCACGGTCGTCTGAATGTTGAGGACCTGTTCGCCGGTCAGCACCGGCTGAACATCGGGCTTTTCATTCGAGGTCGTCCGGCGAGCGATCTGCCGCTCCTCTTCAAAAGTCGGATACTTCACGAACACTTTGAACATGAACCGGTCCTGCTGCGCCTCCGGCAGTGAATAAGTGCCTTCCTGTTCGATCGGGTTCTGAGTCGCCAGCACAAAGAACGGCGTGCTGAGTTTGTGAATGGTCTGACCGACGGTGACCTGTCGCTCCTGCATGGCTTCGAGGAGTGCGGCCTGAGTCTTCGGGGGCGTGCGGTTGATTTCGTCGGCCAGCACGACGTTGTGAAACAGCGGGCCCGGGATAAAGCGGAATTCTCGCTGTCCCGTGGTGCGATTCTCCTGCATGACATCCGTGCCGGTGATGTCGGCGGGCATCAGGTCAGGGGTAAACTGAATCCGGGAAAATGTCATCGAAAGACTGCGGGCGAGTGTGCTGACCATCAGTGTCTTAGCCAGCCCAGGCACGCCTTCCAACAGCACATGGCCCTGACTGAAAAGTGCAATCAGCAACTGCTCAATCACGTCGTCCTGTCCGACAATGACTTTGCGAATCTGTTCCTGGAGCTGACCGTACGCCGAGTGCAACAGTTCAACGGCATCCGCCGCGAGCACGGTCTGTTTCTGTTCCGTCATGCATTTTCTCCGGCCCCGGACGGCCGATTCGCGATTGTACCGTGAGGAAACGTTTCACTCACCGGAGCATGATAGCAGACGCTCGGGGGATGAGAATCTCGCCGCACTGCCATCGTGGCCTGGCCCCATCCGGGCCGAGCGACTATCCTTCCGCGTTGCCGGTTACAACGCGAGGCCAGGACAGGCCGGATGGGCTCATTGTACGGTGCGTAATCAGGCTGAGGCTCAGCACAGCATGTCGCGTGAATCCCTCCGGCGAAATACGGTTGTCGGTTTATTCGCCAGCGTGGTCCTGGCTGCAGTCAAGCTGCTGGCGGGTCTGTTCGGGCATTCATCGGCGCTGATCGCAGATGCGGTCGAATCGTTTGCGGATACCCTGGGGTCAATGCTGGTCTGGCAGGCTCTGCGAGTGGCATCGAAGCCGCCGGATGACGATCACCCCTATGGCTATGGAAAAGCGGAGGCCGTTGCGGCGCTGACTGTCGGCGGATTGCTGGTGGTTGCGGCCGTAGTCATCGTCACAAAAGCGATCCAGCAGATTATGGTCCCGCATGAGGCGCCCGCAGCCTGGACTCTCATTGTGCTGGTGGTGGTGGTGGCTGTGAAGGAGACTTTGTTCCGCGTCGTCATGACGGGCGCGACGGAATCTGATTCAGATGCTGCCCGAGCCGATGCGTGGCATCATCGTTCGGATGCCATTACGTCTGCGGCTGCACTGATCGGCGTGTCGATCGCGGTCTGGGGACCGCCGGCATCCGGAATCCGCGGGCTCGTGATGGCGGATGAGGCAGCCGCGATGCTGGCCAGCGGAGTGATTCTGATTACGGCTGTTCAGATTGTTCGTCCCTCGCTCCGCGAATTGTTGGACGCCACTGCTCACGACTTTGCCGCACAGATCACGTCCGTTGCCGAATCAATTGAAGGCGTGCGTCACGTCGAGAAGGTCTTCGTCAGAAAGAGCGGAGCCGGATTCCACCTGGACATGCATCTGCAGGTTGATCCGCAGATCTCAGTTCGCACCGCTCACGCTCTGGCCGGCAAGGTTAAGTCCACACTTCGACAAAGACTGCCAGGTCTGGCGGGCGTGCTGATTCACATTGAACCATTCGAGGCTGCACCTGACACGGATCAGTCCGCAGAATCGGTATGACCGATACGCGGCGAGTACAATCCGCACGAATTGTACAGAAAGCAGGTTGACGAGCGACTTACTTGTTCCGGCGACTTCCGCAGGTTTTCGCATCGAGCTGAATGGAGGCGATTGCCGAATGGTGAGTGTCGGACGATTCTCAGCTCATGATGGAGTGCATCGGTAATGTTCAAGACGATTTATCTCAGAGCGGCAACGCACAATTCTGTTCGAAGTGGACTGTCCGTGCTCCTCGCCGGACTGATTTCCGTCGGCTCCCCGGCTATGGCGACCGGACCAGTCGAGATTCGGGCATCGGATATTGCGCTGGCACAACCGGGTGTACTCAAGGGAACCGTCCTGAATACCGCAGCTCAGCCTGTGGCCGGGATCCGCGTGCAGGTGCTTCACGAGAACAGGCTTGTGGCCTCGGCAGCAAGTGATGCGCACGGTCATTTTACAGTGACAGGACTGCGAAACGGGGTTCATGCGATTCAGGTCGGAGAGACACTGCATCCCGTTCGGTTCTGGGGAAACGACGCCGCTCCGCCAGTCGCGACGTCGCAGATGGCGATCGTCGTTGATGAAGAGATCGTTCGGGGCCAGATGATGACGGGAGACTCGCGCATCGGTCAGATGATCTACGACAATCCGCTTCCGGTACTGCTCATCGGTGGTGCAGTGGCACTTGTCCTGGTGACGAGCCTGGATGATGATGACGACACGGACGCACCAGCCAGCCCCTAGTGCTGTGTCAGGCCAATAAAAATCGCACATCGAAGTCTATGGAACGGGACGGGCATTTCTGCCCTTCCCGGTTTCATTCCCAGCGATCTTAGGCGCGGTCCATTTCCTCAGCGACCTCAGCGTACGTCCCGCTGACGTCATTCACGTTCCACTGGTCGTCCGGCTTGAGATACAGTCGGGATGTCGAAAATGCGTCAGTCGCCCCCTGCTGAGCCGGGTTTGCTGTGAGCGGATGATGCACCAGCAGAAATCCCTGCGTCCGGCGCGCTGTCCAGCCATCACCCGTGAGTTTCAGAATCCGATCCGGGACATCGCGCGGAGCATTGCACAGACTGACCAGACTCATTGAAGCACCACTGAGAGGCAATTGTTCGGCCATCCACGCCATTTCTGTCGTCTGGTCGAGAGCTGAATCGGCTTCAATCCCCGTCAGCAGTTCTGTCACTGTCGGCAGCAGATCACCACTGCCGACGATACTCTGAATGCGACAGGCCTGCGAGACTCCGTTGTCAATCCACAGGGGCACATGAATACGACTCTCGCACAGCCCGGCCATGAATGGTGCCGCGATCATGTGATCCGATCCGCAAACGACTGACACGATCAGAACTGCCTGCAGTTCAGGGTTCTGAGTCACGTTCTTTCGCAGTTGCTGAATCACGTCCAGCAAACGACCGGCAAGGGCAGTTCCCCCGGATCCGATTTCTGCGTCGATCCACACAAGGTCCGAACTCAGCACCTTCCGCAGCTCAACATCTGCCTGCCAGCTCAGGCTGACAGAATCGACCGGTTCGGCAGGCAGCCGTCGGATGGCTGTCACACGCGGGTTTCGCCAATCTGGCTGATCGTCGGTGACCGCCTCGTCGCAGATGATCGTCAACACGCCTGTCGACATTCCGGATTCACCAAGTCCGTTGCCGAAGTGCTTTGTCGATGCCTGGCCGCCAAGCACATCCTGCAGCCCTGCGGAGTCCCGGACATCCTGCAGCAGGTATTGTTCGAAGTACGTAGACTGCAGTTCCAGAGCATCGAAGGCGCTCGACGACCGACCGTCCAGGGAATCAGCGAGGTTCAGCCGGTCAAACATCAGCACCCAGACTCCTCGACGCGCCAGTTCAGCATTGTCAGACAACTCGTCCCACTCCTCTTGCCTGAGTCTTCAGACATGGCGGACCAGAATGCCGGACAAGCATCGACCCCTGGTGTCTGGAGACGGATTTGATTACTTGACAGATGCCTTCGGTGGTACCGGATCTTTGAAAACGTTTTCGGTCTCGAGCGGGAGTTGCAGCGCATCGGCCACGCGCGTCATGTAGTGACACCGGCATGACCACCACACGACGTCGAGTGCTCGCTCGCGACCGAAAAACGCCGTCAACTGTGCGAGATCGGCATCACCGATCGATGCCGGGTCTCGCGCCTGTTTGCCGACGAAAGAAAACGCAACCTGCTCGGACGGAGCAAACGACGACCAGTCACCGCTCGCCAGCCGCGACGTTCGTTCCCGGATTTCTTCTGAGTCAAGGCCCGCGACCGCGAGCAGCATTTCCGTATGACCCATTCAGTAAAAGCATTGCAGATTCCGAGTCACCACCCAAAACAGACTCTCATTGAAAACCGTGTCCGGCTCCGATTCACGGCCCCAGGTCTTCATTGTCCGCAGCCACGCCGCTCCAAGCAGCGGCTGGTGTCCGAGCACAGAGAGACTCCACTTAATCCGAATCGGCTTCTTCACTGGATAGATCTGCTGCGGAATGCGGTCCTTCATCTCTTCCCATTTCGGAATCGAGATCCTCTCAGGCCTGGTTTTCTGCTTCACCATACCCGACTGCAACTGGTCGAATGAAAATGCTGTGGTCCAGTCCTCCGGAATGTCAAGCTTCGGAGCGGGCATCGCTGACGGGTCCGGAAGTTCCGGGCGAGTCATTGCGATTTTCTGATCGGCTGCCACGGTGGCAAACCGCACGTTCAGGGGAGCCAGCGGACCGTCCGGTTCGACTGTGACTCCCAGTGTCAGCATCATCCGGTCCTGAAAATTCGCATAGGCCGACTGCAGTACAATGGCCATTGCCCCGGGCTCACCATAGTCGGATGCAAGTGCTGCAAACTGTTCGTCGGTAATCTGCCAGGCTTGCCGAGTCAGATCGCGGACAAATTGAAGAGCAAGCTGTTCTTCCGTCGATGAAACAGCGTTGTCGGCGATGAACCGCACAACCTGCTCATCGCTCATGCCGGCTCGTTTCATATCCGACACGGCGTATTGACGAGTGTACTCACAGCAGTTCGCATTCGCTGCCGTCCATCGCAAACGGGCTCGAAAGCCGGGATCCAGTTCTTCGCTGGTCCGATAGATCGTGTCGAGTTCCAGCATCGATGCCGTCGTGTATGGCATTGACGTAATGAGAACCCGAGCCCAGTCCGGCACTGGCTGACCGGAACCGTACTCACACGGTGGCAGCAGCTTCCAGACGTCCTCCTGACTGACCATCGGAAGCCTGGCCGCGGAGGACTCCGGCGGTTGCCTGCCATGAGCCGGCTGAAGCAAAGTCAGCACGAAAAGCGCAACAGGCAGGGCAACGACCAGTCGTTGCAGCTGATGCCGGATGTTCGTGAAACGCAATCCGAATTCCATGACACTCCATCAATTCGCTGGACAGCGCCGCGTCGGTTAAAGACGAGTGCTCCGTTTTTCAGAGAGAAGCCATCAATGTCAGGAAAGCTGCCCTCACAAAGACGAGCCCGACGGAGGCACAAATCACAAGTGGCGATCTACCGTCCGTACCCTACAGCAAAAAAGACCACGCGGGCAACCCTTTGAACGACTTTTCAGACGGTTGTTTCCGATCAGCAACAACCCGACTTATCTGCCAATTTCTGCAGATTCCATGCAGACAGTACTTCGGAGCAGTAATCTCCGAATCCGGCACCGTGTTGTACTGATTCTCCGCATTTGTTTCAGCCGTGACCTAGACCTCACACAGCGGTCATTCCGTTTTTTCCTGCACAATTGCCTGAGTCTCGTCCAGTGCTTCGGACTGCCTACAATCAGAATCGGATTCAGACTGACCGGATGCAGACGGTTCTCCGCCGCCGTTTCGGAACAGCCGCAATGGAAACGGCTGTTTCGCTGCCGTTGCTGGTGATCCTTGTGTTCGGTGCGATTGAGATGGCCAATGCTGTCTTCCTGAAACAGTCAATGAACCTGGCGGCATACGAAGCTGCCAAAGTCGTTACTCGACCCGGAACGAATGCCGCTCTTGCGACAACCCGATGCGCTGAGATTATGGCAATCCGCAGGGTTACAACTTACACGCTCTCATTCTCGCCGACCGTCACGACAGCAACACCGCGAGGCACTCAGGTCACGGTCACGCTGACGGCCCCTGCGTCGAATCTGACGTACGGTCCGGTGAGGTTCATGACCGGAAAAACTCTGACGACAACCGTCGTCATGGTTCGGCTCTGAAGGATCATTACAAGCCACCGATCGACTTTACTGTATTCAGATGTTTCACGCAGCCGGAACAGACATTGTTGTCCGTTTCAGACTTGTCAGTTCTTGCGACACGCAACATGAAAGGTCGCGCCATGTACTCAGGACTTCACTTCAGGACGACTGACCGCACTTCACGCCGCGGTGCGGCGCATGTACTCATCGCCGCGATGCTGTTTGCGTTCATTGTCACCGCGGCCATGACCGTCGATTTTGCCTATATGCAGCTGATTCGTACGGAACTCCGAACCGCGACGGATGCGGCGGCCAAGGCCGGCACAGAAGCGCTGGCGCGGACCGAGGACGTTAACCAGGCCAAGGCGGCCGCGGTGGCGTATGCCGCGGCGAACAAGGTTGCCGGGCAGACAATGCAGATCAGCACCAGCGACGTCAAACTGGGTCGTGTCACCGGTCAGAGCAACGGAACGTGGACGTTTGCGGAAAACTCAACGCCGTATAACGCCGTTCGAGTGGACAGTAAGATCGGAAATTCCGGACTGATGGCGGCGATCCCGATGTTCTTCGCACCTTCATTCGGCCAAGCCGGCTTTGCCACGACCGCACAAGCCACGGCGGGGCAGCAGGAAGTGGAAGTCTGTCTCTGTCTGGACAGATCGGGTTCAATGATGTTCGACATGACGGGGACCAACTTCTCGTATCCGTCGAATAATCCACTGCTTTATCCGTCTCAGTATTACCCGAGTACAATGTATCGCAATTACTGCTCACCGTCGAATCCCACCGGAAGTCGCTGGTCTGTGCTGATTCCCGCAGTAACGACTTTTCTTGAGGAAGCAGGGCAGTTCCCGTATCCGCCTCGCACGGCACTGGTGACCTGGAGCAACTCGATGACGCTGCCGTACTATCCCAACCGCAGCTACACGACGGCCGCCACAAACTTCGATCTCCCGGCTGCAGGCAGTTTCGTCTGGTCCAGTAACCGAACATCCGTCGAGAATGCGCTGGCGACACTGACGAGCAACCCGCTCGGGGGGGGCACGAACCTGTCGTCCGGACTGGACCGAGCTGTCCAGGTCTTGACCGGTACCAATGGTCGCTCTCTGTCCAACAAGATAATCATTCTGATGACCGACGGTGAATGGAATGCGGGACGTGATCCAGTAGCGGCCGCTCAGGATGCTGCTGACGCCGGGATCACCGTGCATTGCGTCAGCATGCTCACATCGACCCAGACAACACTCACTCAGGTCGCTCAGATCACCGGCGGTCAGTACTACGCCACTCAGAATGCCGCTCAGCTGGAGCAGGCATTTGAGGATCTTGCGAAGCAACTTCCGGTCGTGCTGACCGACTGATTGAGGCGTGTGTCACAGATCTGTAATTTGTCCCCGGCTATTCTACTGAACGCTGGACAACCATGATGATTCGTGACCAGATTCGGCATACAGCGACAAAGACCCGAACGGAACGCCGAGGCGCGATGACAGTGGAATTTGCGATTGTTGCGCCCCTGATCTTTCTGCTGTTTGTCGGCGGCCTGGAACTGACGGCACTCAATTTTGCACGCCAGACAGCAGGCAATGCATCTTACGAAGCGGCCCGCAAAATGATCATTCCCGGCGGGACAGCTGCTCAGGCTCAGGCCGAAGGTGTCCGAGTGCTGACAGCCCTCGGGATCGGCAACGGAGCAACTGTGACGGTTGTCGATGAATTGACGGCAGTCACCGTCACCGTGGCCGTGCCCGCCGCCAATGTCTCGTGGGGTCTGACTCGCTTCTGCTACGGCATGACACTGCGACAGTCGTGTACGCTGACCAAGGAATGAAAACCGGTCGGCCGACTCAATATCCCGCCGCCATACCATCTTTCCGGGCTTCACTCGCCCCGAAATAAACGTCACGGTCAGAGTCGTAGCGGATTCCCTGGTAACCACCGAATTCGCCGGGGGCTTTCCCCAGCACATGGCCGCGAGTCTGCAGGTCGGCTCGTACGCCTTCGCCATACCCACTCTCCAGCGCCACGGTGCCGCCATCCGTCATTTGTTCGCCGGTTGGTTCAGACGATCCGGAATGCAGAATCCGAGGCGCGTCGCCTGCTTCCTGAATGTTCATGCCGAAGTCGATGATGTTCAGCAGAATCTGAACGTGCCCCTGCGGCTGGGTCGCCCCACCCATCACGCCGAAACTCAGAAACGGCTTACCGTCTTTCGTGACAAATGCCGGGATGATTGTATGAAACGGACGCTTCTTCGGAGCATAGCTGTTGAATCGTCCAGGAGTCAGATCGAACATCTCACCCCGGTCCTGCAGGCAGAAGCCCAGTTTCGCCGGACAAACCCCGGAGCCAAATCCGCGGTAATTACTCTGGATCAGTGAGACCAAGTTCCGGTCCTTGTCAGCAACGGTCAGATAGATGGTGTCGCCTTCTTCGACCGCGTGGGGCAATCCCACCGGAAAACTCTTTGCGGCCTGATTTGCATCGATCAGTTTTCGCCGCTCGGCTGAGTACTCTTTCGAGATCAGCGTTTCCACGGGGACGCTCGCGAAAGCCATGTCGGCATACAGACGGGCTCGGTCTTCAAACGCGAGTTTTTTCGCTTCGACAAACCAATGCACATGATCGACGCTGCCGAAGCCAGCCGACCTCATGTCAAAGGCCTCCAGGATGTTCAGCATCTGCAGGGCCGCAATGCCCTGACCGTTCGGAGGCAGTTCCCAAACGTCATAGCCGCGATAGTTTGTCGATACGGGCTCGACCCATTCCGACGTGTGCGATGCCAGATCGTCGTACGACAGGAATCCGCCGTGCTCCTGAACGAACGCGCCGATCGCACGAGCCATGTGGCCGCGATAAAACTCATCACGACCCTTGAGACCTATGGTTTCCAGAGTATCAGCCAGTCGAGGATTGTGAAAAATGTCGCCGGTCCGCGGAGCCTTGCCGTCAATCAATAACGTTTCCGCAAAACCCGGCTGCTTCGCATATGCCCGCTCGCCACCCCGCCATCCCTGAGCGATCACTTCCGACACCGGAAATCCCTCTCGGGCATACTGCACGGCAGGAGCGAGCAACTCGGACATTGGCAGCCGACCGAACTTTCCGTGCAGCTCAAACCAGCCGTCCACACAGCCGGGAACAGAAATCGGCAGAACACCCAATGAGGGGATTCTCTTCAGGTCCCGCTTCTGAAACTCTTCCATGGTCAACCCAGCCGGGGACCGCCCGCTCGCATTCAGCCCATGCAGTTTCTGAGTCCTCGCATCCCAGACAATTGCGAACAGATCTCCTCCGATTCCGTTTCCGGTAGGTTCCATCAAACCCAGCACGGCGTTCGCTGCAATCGCTGCATCGACGGCCGAGCCACCTCGCTTCAGCACATCGATCGCAACCATCGTCGCCAACGGCTGACTCGTCGCCACCATGCCATGCCGGGCAATGACTTCAGAGCGAGTGGCGAAAGACTGGCCTGTCGTGCGATCGCTTGACAAAGCAACATTTCCAACAAGAATCAACAAGACCACTGACATCGCCGTGCGAGACATCTGCAGAGTTCCTCGTTGTTGATTCTGTAACGTATCCCGGATGGCGCACGATAGCTCACGGCTTGCCGCAACAACATTCAATACAATCGGCGCAAGGTTCGAAAAAGTCTCGGCACACGTTTCCGACGGGTTCTCCTAAATTGGCCACTTGCGTAAGAGCACGTCGCGTTTGACATAAAGCGGATGTCGCGGTTCGCCATTGACTGTCCCGCCGAGACAATGCGACTGAATATGCAGCAGGAAGGGTCCGTTCGATAAAGAAGGTCGTGTTGCTTTACCGTAGTGCCTCGGAGGGTTGACAACCTCCGCTCGCCGGAATCTGCATCAATGCTGGAACAGGAATTCCTTGCTGTTGATCACGGCCCAGGCGACGTCCTCGACGGCTCGGGTGCGGTCGTCGCTGCTGCGGATGTGGGATTGAGCGGTTTCCTGTTCGGCGGGGTTGGCAGAGCGGCTGAGGGCGCTCATGTAGAGCAGTTCGATGATCTCGGCGTCGGTTTTTCCGCCGTTGATCCATTGGTGAAGGGAGCCAGTATCCGATCGCAGTTTGTTATGCACCGTCGGGCCATTGATCAGTTGAAGTGCCTGAGACAGATTGCTGTCTGTTGAACGCTCGCATTCACACGGCAGTTCTCGCTGAGGCTGGCCGAAGACCTGCAGGAATTTGTGGCCTTCCGGCGGGTCGACAAGGTCCACGGCCTTTGTCCCGCCCGGCATTCCGGCGAACTCTTCGGTCTGTCCGGTCACGGTACAGATCGCGTCCAGGAGCTGTTCGGCCGTCAGCATGCGAGTCGTCGCGTGGCTGAAGTAGATTTCATCATCCGCGTTGAATTGATTCCTCTGGGAGCTGAGCTGGTAGACCCGGCTGTTCATGATGGTGCGGATCAGATGACGCGACGAAAATCCGCTTTTCAGCAGTTCATCGGCCAGGTAGGTGAGCAGTTCCGGATTGGATGCCGGATTGGAATCACGGAAGTCATCCACTGGATCCACGATCCCCTTGCCGACGATGTGACCCCAGATTCGATTAGCCAGGGACTTCGCAAAGAACGGATTGCTGTTGTTCGTCAGCCAGTTCGCAAAGACGACTCGACGATCCTGATCCGCAGGCACATCGACATCGCCTTCCAGCAGCAGCCGGACTTTCATTGTTTTGCCTGTGCGTGGCTGAGTCACCTCGCCACCGGCTTTCACGAAGATCATTTCATCATCGGGCAAACCAGTTTCCTTGCGACCAACTCTTGTGAATGCTGCAGCGGTGCCGTAGTAGTCGTCTTGAGACCATTTTTCGAACGGATGATTGTGACACTTCGCACACTGGATCCTGATCCCCAGAAACAACTGCGCGGTTGTTTCGGTCGCATCGATTTCGTCACGACTGGCCTTCCAGTAACCGGCCGCAGCGTTTTGCTGAGTGCTGCCGCTCGCCGTCAGGAGTTCCTTCGCGAACTGATCCAGCGGCACGTCATTTTTGACGGTATCAAACAACCATCGGCGGAACTTGTGGACTCCGGTTTTTGTCAGCCGCTTGCTGTTGCACCGCAACAGATCGGACCATTTTAGCGACCAGAAACGAGCGTAGTCATCGGTGATGAGCAAACGGTCGACAATCGCCGCGCGTTTGCCGGGAGACGCATCGGCGTGGAACTGCTGTGTTTCCTCAAGGCTCGGCAACCGTCCCGTCAGGTCCAGAGTTGCCCGGCGCAGAAATTCTGTGTCGGTGCAAAGTTCGGATGGCTGAATCTGAAGCTGTTGCAGTTTGGCGAACACCAGTTGGTCGACCTTCGTATCAGCTGGGGGATTTGGCCATTGGAATTCCGGGCGATCCGTCAGGAACGTCAGCTGCGTTGTCGCCATCTTGTCGAGATACCGCGCCAGAATGGCTGCTTCGCCTCGTCCCTGGCGGGAGACGACACCCGCAGGCGAGATCATCGCAATGCCTTCATCGGAAGAATCGAACGACGTTAATGCCGTGATATCCCGCACAGCGCCGTCGGAAAAATGGCCGTTGACAATCAGCTGCTGACGATCCGCACCGTCACGGAGCACTCGCGGCGACGGCAGCAGTTCGATGCGGCCCAGCGTTGGAGCGCCATCGGGGTCGATCTTCATCCCTTCCGCAATCCACTGCCGCAGGACTCGATGACTTGGGTCGCCGGGATGCAGTCTGCGGCCACCGCCGTGAGCAACCTCCATCAGTGGCTTTCGCAGCAGCAGGCTTTCATCGGGATTCAGCACGTTCGACCGGCGGTTGTAAAACTCCCCGCGGAGAGTCACGAGGTCCACGACCGAATCGTAGCCTCGCAGCGACAGCCGAAATCCGCCCTTGCCCGACGGCGATCCGTGACACGCCCCCGCATTGCAGCCCGACTTGGTCAGCGAGGCAAGGATCTCCGTATGAAAGGACACAGGGGACTGCGTTTCAAAGTTCGTGACCGTCACTTTCGCGGCAATTTCGATGCCGTCCTTCGTCGCACGGACAATTGTGGATCCGTTGGCGACGGCTTTCACAATACCGCCTTCGACGACGGCGACCGAGGCATCATCCGTTCGGTACTCTGCTGAACCAGTGAGGTCATGAATCGTTGCCGCGTCCGCATTGGCGGTCACGATGACCTGCTGAGCAGCTCGAGATCCATTGAGAATGATCTCTGCCGGCTGAATCTGCAGTGACGCAACCGATAGCTTGGCTCCATCCGGGGCGAGCGGTTCCGTGGCGAGTGCGCTGCTGCAGGAAACAGCGATCATCATGATCAGCGGGAAGCGGATGGAACGCAGCATTGGATGGTCTTTCAGATCTCGCGGGCGGACTGCAAAAACTTCTCGCCACTCGGGCCCGCCTCAGTGGTTCACCGGGGCAGGCCTGGTGGCGTGTCGGAGCGTTTTGGGGATTACTTCACTTCCACATTGATTGCTGGTACAGGATGAACGGGTTCTACTGCGTCCTTCTTGGCTTTGCCCTGAAGGAACACACTGAACGGACCAACCGCTGCATCGGCGGCGGCAGTAATTGTGACTGCCAGTTCTCCAGCGGGCATTGGACCGCCCGTCACGGTGATTCCCGCTGGTAGCTGATCGACTGGTGTTGCGAGAGCGATTTCAATCGGCATCGTCCACTCGGCCGCGCGAGTCGACCTGATCGTGACCGTGACTGTTCCTCCCGGAGCAAGCGGCACCGTCGCGGGGTCGACCGTGAGTGCGAACTGAGCCGCTGGCCGAACGGCCGTGAACAAATCGGTCCGAAGTCGAGCACTGCGAAAAACTTCGGTATCCAGTTTCTTGGGAGCCGGCGGAGCGAGCTGCAGTTCAGCGGGCGAAACCAGCGCTTCATCCGGCGCGGTGATTCGGAAACTGACCGGTGCCCAGTCGGCATCGGAGCTTGTCGCGGCGGGATCAGTCGCGGTCAGCACAACCGGTACCGTTAACTGCTTCGCATTCAGCCAGAATGGAGCCATCTGAATCGTCGTCGGCAATCCAACAGCCTCCACCTTCAAAGGCCCGTCGTACTGGATCCGTCGGACGGTCAGCATCATCGATGCACTGCCGCCGCGAGGGACGTTGATGCGATCCGCCGGTGCAGTCACTCGAACCGCCTTGCGGCCGCGGAACAAGTCGAGTGCATACGTCCATTCCGAGCCGCCTCGACCAGCGATGTCGGAGACTCTGAGAAAGAACTCTCCGGCCCCGGGCAGCGACGCCGCGAGGTCTGCATCGCGAGCCCCTGAATCGTCCGACTCAGCGATCTTGCCGCCATCGGCATTGAATAGTTCCAGCATGACATCGGCGGGACTGCCGACTTCGCGCGTTCTCGCGATCACCAGCAGCGGAGTTGCTTCCAACGCCGTGACTTTGAACCAGTCCGAGTCGCCTGTCTGCTGCAGCACACCGGTCAGCATCTGGGCCTCCGGCGTGATCAGCGTCGCTTCCGCACGCGCATTGTTGGGTTCCGTTTCTGTCTGTATGGCATCATTCGTCAGCATCACGCTGGCGAAGACACTGGCATCGGCGTCGGCCGCTCGGAATGTCACGGGCAGAAGCGAACCGGAGATCGCACCTGTGGAGTTTGATGCGGCTTCACCGACGATGTTGCCGGTCGTACCAATCAGTGAAACCGGCTGACCGGCACGGGCAATTCGGGGTGAAGCCGACGAGACCAGAGACAGCCTGCCGAGTCGCAGATGAAAGAAGTGCCGGGGTCCCCCGGAGTACCGCACATCGCGGACTTCGATTCGATACTCACCGACGGCGGCGGCACTGAACTGCAGCTGAGTGTCACCTTCGGCACCCGACAGGTCGTCACGATAAGCAATCTCCACTCCATCGGGACCGGTAACGCGCAATACTGGATCCAAGTCCGATCCCAGCCGTCTGGCAAGTACTTCGACACTGACCGACTGGCCGACCGTGAGGGCGACGCGGAAGAATTTTGAGACCACCGGATTGAGCTGACCAGGGAGACAACAGGGCAAAGTGACCAGTTGTCCGGATCGTCGGTCGTCGGCCTCAGCAGTCACGGTGACGGTGGGCAGATCGTCGACCACGACAAATGCCGCCTCAGAACACCCGTGGTTCGTCACAAGTCGGGCCGGATAGATTCCCGGCACGGCATCGGCCGCCAGATCGCCTTCCAGCGTCACCAGTGCGTCAGCCGCCGGGTCGTGACCGGCTTTTGGCCTGAGCGTTCCCACGGGGGTCCAGAGCGCCATGGCTCCTGCCAGTTGACTGCCATGCACAGCAGCAATGGCATGTTGACCGGGTCGGAGATTGGCGGCTTCAACGCGGAGAATCACCGGATCCTGAGCAGTGGCGCCGGTTGACGAGTATGCGGACGCAAGCATCGCCAGTGTCAAAATCACAACACGGCGGAGCGACAGTAGCGGTAAGCAATAAACAGCCATCACGGTGGGTTTCCGAAGAACACATGGCTGGGCGGGCGCGTAGGAAGGACCGCCAGTCTATGCAGGTCACAACCCCGTCGTCAAAGTGAAACAGAATTTTGCCTGAAGTCGACTGTTGTCTCCCGGCGCGCCGGGACTCCGTCGGCGGGGAATTACCTCGTTCCCCGGGCTCCCGCGCCGGAATGGGGCGACGACGCGGTCTGGAGGTTTGGTCGGCCGCACTGGCGGAGGTAAACTGTTCGTCCCCAAAGCAGCGCAAAAGTCGTTCGATGCAGAGTGTTTCGGGGTAGGATGGGCATTCCTGTCCGTCGAGTGCATTCGGACAAGAATGGCCAAACTACAGTCTCAAAGATTCAGGCTCTCGGAGCTTTCTACATGCTCATCCGATCCATGCTTGTCATAACGGTCGTGCTCTCCGTCTTCTCTGCGTCATGGCGTCCTGCAAACGCCTCGCTGCCGCCCGAGGTCCGCAAGGAACTGACCGAGCTGACAAAAGAGTTGAAAGACGTCAATGGATTGGTCAAGAAGAAAGAGGTCGATCAGGCGAAGGCACTCATTCAAAAGGCAGAGGACCGCGGCAAAGAACTGGCGATCGCTGAGGACGAAAAGGACCGCAGCTGGACGTCGTTCAAAAGTCAGCTGGAGAAAGCAAAGAATCTGATTCCTGTCAGCTTTGAACGCGAAGTCGCGCCGATTCTGAAGGCCAACTGCCTGCGATGTCACAATGAAGCACAGGCGAGCGCCAACCTGCGGTTGGATAAGTTCAGCACGATCGTCACGGGAGGCCGCAGCGGTGTTCCGGTCACACCGCGACTTCCCGCCCGCAGTATTCTTGCACTGCGGCTCGTGACGGAAAACGATCAGCAGCGCATGCCGCGCGGCGGCGCGAAACTTCCTGACGCGGAAATCATCACGATCGCGCGGTGGATCGAGCAGGGAGCGCACTTCGACGGGACTGACCGCGATGCTCCCATCGGAGATTCGACCGTCGAGAAAAAGCCACCCGTCAAAGTCGTGATGGCAGACGGTTCGGAGTCTGTCTCTTTCAAGGAAGACATCGCTCCGTGGATGGTCAATATCTGTGTCGGCTGTCACTCCGGCAACAATCCTCGCGGTGACTTCAAATTTACGACGTTTGAAGAACTGCTGCAGGGCGGCCCGACAGGCGACACCATCGTCCCCGGCGATCCGGACAAAAGCTACATCGTGGATTTGGTGCTGCGACAGGAACCGCTGAAGATGCCGCAGGGTCAGGCACAGCTCAAACGGTCTCAGGCCGTCGCGCTGGAACAGTGGATCAGGGAAGGAGCTCACTTCGACGGTACGGATGCGAAGGCCACTCTGAGAAGCCTTGTCCCGACCGAAGCCGAAATGGAGGCCGCGAAACTAGCGAGCATGACCGATGCCGAATTGGAGACTCGTCGGACTGAACAGGCCGCTGAGCTCTGGAAGCGGGTCTCTCCGAAGTCGGAAGGTACCACATCCACAACCGACAACTTCCTGATGTACGGCACGGCATCCGAAGTTCGTCTCAAAGAACTGGGCACCGCGGCGGAGACGCATCTCGCCGATCTGACGAAACGCTACCCGCTGCCCGGCGGCGAGAAAGCCTTTCGAGGCCGTCTGATCATATTCGTCACGAGCGAGCGCTTCGATTACGAAGAATTCAACACGGTGCTGAGCGAAAGGCGAACCCCGAAATCAATCTCCGGACATTCGACGATCACTGCCAACTTCGAAACGGCCTTGATCGCCATGCACGATGTTGCTGATCCGGAATCCGCAGATTCTCTGACAGCAACTCAACTGATGAATTCACTGATCAGTCAATCGTATCTGACAAGGGACGGATCGAATCTGCCCGACTGGCTGAAGCAGGGCTTCGGCATGCTGGAATCGGGCATTGCCCCGTCGTCGGCCTACGTCAGGGCCATTCCTGGCCGCGCTGCCGAAGCGTTGAAGACGGTTGACGATTCAGCGAAGATCTTCAGCGACGGCACATTCGCTCCGGAGGAAGTCGGACCGGTCGGTTACCTGCTGGTGAAATTCCTGATGGGCCAGGGCGGTGTGCCCCGATTCCAGCAACTGGTCGGCGAACTTCGCTCAAGTCCGGACGTCGGTCGGGCAGTCCAGCAGGTCTACAACAGGCCAGTCGATCAACTGGGTGAGGCGTTCTTAAGAAGTAGCGGGAAGTAGCGTATTCTGCAGAATGGGCTCATCTGGCCCGTTCAACTCCGGGTTGGGCCAGATGGGACAAACTACGACAGGGAATCCCCGATGTCCACAATCCTCCAGCACATGACGGCCGATCAACTTGCCGATGCACCGGGGCTCGGTCGGTGCGAACTCATTCGGGGAGAACTGATACTCATGTCACCTGCCGGCGGCGAACACGGCTGGACTATCGCAAAGCTGACGGCCCGGCTCGTAGTTTTTGTGGAACAGCATCGCCTGGGATTCGTCTTCGAAGCAGAAACCGGCTTCGTGATCGAACTTGACCCGGACACCGTACGGGCTCCGGATGTGTCGTTTGTTCGGTCGGAGAAAATCACAACTCGTCCGACACGCAAATTTCTTCCCTTCGCTCCGGATCTGGCCGTCGAAGTGATTTCGCCGTCTGACTCGTCGACCGAAGTCAGTGCCAAGGCCGAGCAATGGCTTCGTTGCGGAACTTCGACCGTGTGGCTGATCGATCCCGTGCGCGACTCTGCCGCTGTTTGCGTCCTGGAAGACGATCTGTTCGTCCTTCGTGCCGTTACTGAACTTACGGAAGCGGAGATGTTGCCGGGATTTATTCTGCCGGTGAAAGCACTCTTTGTCTGAGCGTCCCGGAAGCGGAGCATCGACTATGGCGATTCAGATCGGCGACATTTCTCTGGAGAGGATGGCTAAAGCCGTGGAAGACGTACATCAAAGATTGCTGCGGGCCGCAAGCCTGCTGGATCAGGCTCAGATTCCTTACGCCGTCGTCGGCGGAAATGCGGTGGCGGCCTGGGTATCGCGAGTCGACAAGGCTGCGGTGCGAAACACTCAGGACGTTGACATCCTGCTGCGGCGAACAGACCTTGAAGCTGCGGTGATTGCATTGGAATCCGGCGGCTTCGTGCATCGCCATGCAGCGGGGATCGATATGTTCCTCGATGGTCCTGACGCGAAGTTTCGCGATGCCGTGCATGTGCTGTTTGCGAGAGAGAAAGTGCGGACCGAATACGATCTTCCGACACCGGATGTCGACGATTTCGACAACACCGCGACACCATTTCGGGTGCTGAATCTGGAAGCCCTCGTGCAGATGAAGCTGACATCGTTTCGAGACAAAGACCGCACACATCTGCGAGATTTCATCGACGTCGGACTCGTCGATGCCTCCTGGCCAGCCCGATTCCCGGCCGCACTGGCTGAGCGGCTGCAGAGTCTGCTGGACGATCCGGACGGTTAATGCGACCCTACAGTTGACCCGCCGCACTTGACGTAGAATGGACCCATCCGGCCCGTTCAAATCCTGTCGGGCCAGATGGGCCCAACCTACGAAACTGCAGCCAATACACTTCCCAGGACTTTCTCACCGCATGCCCGCATCGCTCACTCTCAACACCGGCGCACAGCTTCCATCCGTCGGCTTCGGCTTCTGGAAAGTCGATCGCTCCGCGACAGCGGGAGTCGCTCATCAGGCCATTGAAGTTGGCTATCGGCACCTCGACTGTGCCTGCGACTACGGCAACGAAGCGGAAGTCGGGCAGGGGATTCGCCAGGCGATCACGGATGGACTCTGCACACGCGACGACTTGTGGGTGACGTCGAAACTATGGAACACCTGTCACTCGGCGGAGCATGTCCGGATCGCGTGCGAAAAATCGCTGAGCGATCTCGAGCTGAAGCAACTGGATCTGTATCTGATCCATTTTCCGATCGCACAGAAATTCGTCCCGATCGATGTTCGCTATCCGCCGGGCTGGTTCTTTAATCCGGCGGCCGAGAAGCCTCACATGGAGGAGGTGCGAATCCCGATCAGCGAAACCTGGCGAGCAATGGAGCAGCTGGTGGACGACGGGCTGGTGAAGCACATCGGCATCTGTAACTTTGGAACAAGCCTGTTGCGGGATCTGCTGTCGTATGCCCGGATCCGGCCGGCAGTGCTGCAGGTCGAATCGCATCCGTTTCTGACTCAGGAAAGACTGCTGCGATATTGTCAGCAGGAAGGAATTGCGTTCACGGCGTTTTCCCCGCTTGGGCCGGCCAGCTACTACAGCCTGGGGATGGCGAATCCGTCGGATTCGCTTCTTGACAATAGGATCATTCAGTGCATCGGCATTGAAAAGGGCAAGTCGGCGGCTCAGGTCCTGATCCGCTGGGGCATTCAGCGAGGAACCTCCGTGATTCCAAAAACGACCGACGCAGAACGGATGAAGGAAAATCTCAACGTGTTCGACTTCGAATTGTCCGAAACCGACATGCAGACAATTTCCGGTTTCAATCAGAACCGCCGCTTCAACGACCCCGGTGTCTTCTGCGAAGCCGCCTTCGGCACGTTTTGTCCGATTTATGAGTGAGAGCTCCCGTAGCCTGGCCCCATCCGGGCGGAGTTGTTGCAACAACTCCACGTGTGGGTCGGGGACGGATCACGGCAGTCAGGCCGTTGGAAACCGCCACGAAATGAATCTTTCATGAGCACACCCGAACCCAATCCTTACGAATTCTCACCGTTCACCGATCCGGCGGCATCGCCTGATCAACGCTCGAAACCCGGGCCGATCGCGGTTGTCTTTTCGGTGATCCTGGGGCTCGTCGTTGCCGTTGTGATGTTCTGCGTGTCCTTCTTCTTCACTTGTCTTGGTGTGATGTCTCTACCTCAGCACCAATCTGAATTCGATCTCGCGATCTGTTCCATAATCGCTGGCGTTACCGCAATTGCGGCATTTGTATTCAGTTATCGGGGAATCCTGAAGCTGGTGAGGATGTTCAAGAGATAGTAGCGGACCACGTGAATTCCCGCCGGCGGAGTCCCGGCGCGCCGGGAGCCAACAGTAGAGAACCGAATCGACGCAGCGGTGTCATTTCACTAACGTACCGCCCGCCGTCAAACCTTACTTCCACCGGTGATTCGCTACTCACTATTCGCAACCCGCTCCCATCAAATGCCGACTGAACTCCCGAAGACTTACGACCCAGCCGCTGCTCAAACTCGCTGGGTTGAACACTGGCTGAGCCACGGTTACTGCAACGCCGATCCGATTCCGGGGCGTGAGTCACACACGATCATGATTCCGCTGCCGAATGTGACCGGTGCGCTTCACATGGGACATTGCCTGAACGGCACGATTCAGGACTTGCTGACTCGCTGGCGTCGCATGCAGGGCAAAGTCGCCCTGTGGATGCCGGGCACCGACCATGCCGGCATTGCGACTCAGGCGGTTGTCGAACGTCGGATGCTGGAAGAGGAAAAACTGACTCGCCACGACATCGGCCGAGACGCCCTCGTTGAACGCATCTGGACGTGGAAGGATGAGTACGAAGCTCGAATCCTGAATCAGCTCAAGCAGATCGGTTCCAGCTGCGACTGGCGGCGAGTTCGCTTCACTCTGGATGAAGTCTGCAGCAAGGCCGTTCGACGAACATTCTTCAAGATGTTCAGTGATGGCTTGATCTATCGCGGCAAACGTCTTGTCAACTGGGACACTTACCTGCAGACCGCCGTCGCTGACGATGAAGTCTTTCACGAAGATGTCGCAGGGCACTTCTGGACCATGAATTATCCGGTGGTGGAACACAGCGACCATCAATGGCGAGCGGGGGGCGTGAGCCCTCCGAGCACTGTAGCTTCCAGCGAAGACCTCGGAGGTTTAACACCCTCCGCTCGCCAGGAGTGGCGTCCGACCGGTCAGAAAATCAGCTTCTCGACAACGCGTCCTGAAACCCTGCTTGGTGACACGGCGATTTGCGTTCATCCGACTGACGAACGCTACAAGGACCTGATCGGCAAGCACGTTCAGATCCCGGCAAACGGCCGCATCATTCCGATTATCGCCGACGCATTGCTGGCGGACAAAACGCTGGGCACAGGAGCGGTCAAGGTCACTCCCGCGCACGACCCGAACGACTACGCCTGCGGTCTGCGCAATAACCTGCCGATGATCAATATCCTGAACACCGACGGCACGCTTAACGAAAACGGCGGCGAGTTCCAGGCACTGGACCGCTTTGAGGCTCGCAAGATGATCGTGGCGAAGATGGAAGCCCTCGGTCACTTCGAGAAAGTCGAAGACCGAGTCATCCCGATGATGTACAGCGACCGGTCGAAGACTCCGATCGAGCCGCTGCTGAGCGATCAATGGTTCGTGAAGATGGACTCCCTGGCTCAGAGCGCCATGGACGCCGTTACCGACGGCCGAGTTCGCTTCTTCCCGCAGCGGTATGCGAAGACGTACCTCGATTGGCTGGGTGAGAAACGCGATTGGTGCATCAGCCGGCAGTTGTGGTGGGGGCACAGGATTCCGATTTGGTCAATCAGGCTCCCGATCCCGGCAACGAGTGATCCATCCCGGCAACAGTCACCAGAGTTTTTCGGCCCCGACGGATCGCCAGTCAGGAAAGGCGAAGTCTATTTTCCGTTTGCGGACCGGGGGCAGTCTGCAGCTGCAGTCATCATGGATGGCCCGGAAGCCGGTGAAACACTGTTACTCATCTGTGTTGCGGATGGATGCGAAGAGCTTGAAGCACAATTACAGGCCGATGGTTTCGTCCAGGATCCCGATGTCCTCGACACCTGGTTTAGTTCCGCCCTCTGGCCGCACGCGACGCTGGGTTGGCCCGATCGGGAACACAATCCGCCGATGGCGGAATATGAGATTTCAAATTTGAAATCCGAGATCGAAAGCGGAAAGCGGAAAGCGGAAAGCCGCGACTGCTCAACCGAATCCCGAATCCCGAATCCTGAATCCTCCTCCACCAATGAAGTCCTCGACTTCTTTTACCCCGGTTCCGTCCTTGTCACGTCTCGCGACATCATCACGCTGTGGGTCGCGAGAATGGTGCTCACGGGGCTTTACAACATGGGCGATGTGCCGTTTAAGCACGTCTATATTCATCCGAAGATTCTGGATGGGCTCGGACAAACGATGTCCAAGTCCAAGGGCAACGGCGTTGATCCACTGGAGCTGATTGAGAAATACGGCACCGATGCCGTCCGATTCACGATCTCGTCGCTGGCCGGTGAAACTCAGGACGTGCGGTTGCCGGTCGGCTATGAGTGTCCTCATTGCGAAGCCATCACGCCGCAGATTAAAGAGCATCAGGAAATGCGGCCGAAGGGCGGAGCGACTCCGTCCATCAAATGTGCCAAGTGCAGGAAGGCATTCCAGTTTCCGAGTCCGTGGTTCAAGCCTGATGACGGTGCCGCGGTGGCTCGCATCGTCAGTGAACGCTTTGAATATGGTCGCAACTTTTGCAACAAACTTTGGAATGCGTGTCGGTTTGCATTCATGAATCTGGAAGAGTATTCCGCGGCACCGGTTGCCGATTCGGAACTTGAGGTTGAAGATCGCTGGGTGCTCAGTCGTCTGGCTTCGACCGCTCGTGAAGTCACGACGCTGCTGGATCGGTATCAGTTCGATCAGGCGACGCGAGCCGTCCGTGACTTTACCTGGAATGAGTTCTGCGACTGGTATCTCGAAATGCTGAAGCCTCGCTTCCGCAAGGAGGCCGCAAAGCCAGTCGCTCAGCGAGTTCTGGTGGTCGTCGTCGACAATCTGCTGCGGCTGCTGCATCCGTTTGCTCCGTTCATCACGGAAGAACTGTGGCACATGCTGAATCAGCTGGCACCGCAGCGAGGATTGAAACAGCCTGCCGAGGCCAGCGAAAGCGTCATGATCGCCCCGTGGCCCAGGTTCCCATCACCAGCCGTCGATGCGGCACTGGAAAAACGCTTCGAGCGTCTGCAGGAAACCATCGTCGCTGTTCGCAACGTGCGATCGGTCTACGGAATCGCTCCGTCGGCACAGTTGAAGCTGTTCATGCGGTGTACTCCGGACGTGGCGACTCAGTTGCAGGCGGTTGCTGATCAGTTTGATAACCTGTCGAGGACGATGCTGGAAGCGGCGGGACTGGACGTCACGCCACCGAAGGGTTCGGTGAGTTTTTCGCTGGGCGACGCGGACGGCTACATTCCCGTCGGTGACGTGATCGATCGTAATGCTGAACGGGCTCGCAAGGAAAAGGAAGCCGAAGAGCTTCGCGGCCATATTCGCAGTGGTGAAATGAAACTGGCCAACGAAGGCTTCATGGCCAAGGCACCAGCACATGTGATTGAAGGAATTCGCGAAACTTTGGCAGCAAAACAAGCTCAGCTGGAAAGTATCGAACGGATTATCACGGAACTGAGTTGACGCTGCGATTTACTGTTGTCCCGCCGCTCCGACGGCGGGGATTTGTGTGTGTTCGGACTCACAAATCGTTTAACGGCAAGCCGAAGGTGACGGTGTCTCGCCGCGCAATCAACGCTGTCGCCTTTGGATTGCCGTTAGACGAACGTAACTTGCGGAATGTGGCAGACCAGAGAATTCCCGCCGACGGAGCGGCGGGCCAACAGTATGAATCTCTAACACTCACGAGGTCAGAATTGATCAATCGCATTTCCGGCCTGCTGGTCGGACTCAATGAAACGTGTGCAACGATCCGCATTGGCGGCTTCGACTACGAAGTCCTGCTGCCGGACATTGTGCGTCGACAGCTACAGTCGAAACTCGACTCCGACGTCAGCCTGCGGACGGTGGAATATCTCGAAGGGAATCCTCAGCAGGGTCGTCTGGTACCTCGCATCATTGGTTTCATGAACGAAGCCGAGCTGGAGTTCTTCGATTTGATCTGTTCGGTCGACGGGCTCGGAGTCAAGAAAGCTCTGCGAGCGATGGTGCGACCGGTCCGCGAGATCGCGGTCTCGATCGAAGAGAAGGACGTCAAGCAGTTGAGCACTCTACCGGGCATCGGACCGGCGATGGCTGAGCGCATCGTGGCGAAACTTCGCCGCAAGATGACCAAATTCGCGCTGATGATCGCAGCGAATATCCCAGAGGCCGCCGAAGTCGGCTCGGATCTTCTGTCCGAAGCCTATGAAGCCCTGATCAGCGTCGGACACAACCCTCAGGATGCTCGTGAACGCATCGAAACCGTGATGACGGTCGGCAAGAAGTTCAAATCCGTCGAAGACATTCTGGCAGAGATCTACCAGCGGCAGCGGAAGTGACAAGCACGACGCGCCAGCGAGTGGTCTGCTTCATTCAAGCACGACGCGCCCGCGAGTGATGACAAATGCGACGCCAAAACGGCTGATCGAATCGAACGCAACTTGCTGGCGCGTCGTGCTTGTATTGCCGTGACTTCGGCCGAGAGAAAATGTCGATCACTGCGAAACCAACCCCACGCGCAGATCCATCACATTGGTATGCGTCGGTCCGGTTTTCAGAAGTCCGTCGACAGTACTGAAGAACGTCCAGGAATCGTGACGAACCAGAAAGTCCGTTGGCTGCAGATCGTGACCTTGAACGCTGCGGACGATGGCTTCATCGGCGAATGCTCCGGCCGCATCGGTCGGGCCGTCTTCGCCGTCGGTGCCGCCGGAAAGGAGGACCAGACCGGACCAGGCAGCTGCATCCGGATGCGCGGCCACAGCGGCGAGGATCAGTTCCTGGTTTCGACCGCCTTTACCGTATGAATTTCCATCGGTCGCTGACGACAGATTTACGGTTGGTTCACCGCCGCTGAGGATGCACACGCGCTCGTTCTCCGACGATCGCTTTGCCGTCAACATCCGCTCAAGAAGGTCTCGACCATGAGTCGCCGCGTCACCGGCGATCTCTGAACCGAGGGACTCAACCGTGTAGCCAAGCTGTTCTGCCTTTGTCGCACTCGCGGCCAGGGCTATGCGGTTGCTCGCCACGATGGAGTTGGTCACAGCGGAACTCGGCGATTGCCCGCGCTGATTGGCAAATGGCGCTCGCAGATATTCAATGACGCTCGCCGGAACAGAATTCATCAACCGTCGATCGCTCAGAATCTGCAATGCCTCTTCCGAGCGTCGCGAGGAATCGACTGTCGGTCCGGAACCAATCACGTCCAGCGGATCGCCGATGACATCCGAGATAATCAAAGCCACCAGCGTGCCAGCGCGGCAGGCGGTCGCGAGTCGTCCGCCTTTGACCTGCGACAACTGAGTCCGCACCAGATTCAGTTCATGAATCGGCGCGCCGCTGGCTGCCAGGGCGCGAGTCACGGCAAGTTTGTCGGAAAGTGTGATCTGCGGCACGGGGCTGCAGAGCAGGGCACTGGCTCCGCCGGACAGCAGCACGATGCAGACGTCCTGCGGTTCAAGCCGGCGGATGCGTCTGAGAATCTCTTCAGTACCGGCAACGGCAGCCTGAGTTGGTTCGTTGATTCCGGGCGGTCTCGCCGCATGAAGATGAATGCAATGCAGTGAGCGAACGCAGTCCGCGGGGACGTTGACCCAGCCGGAAATCAGCTTCCTGGGCAGCGCTGGCAACAACGCCGACTCAATGCCGGCCGCCATTCCGGCTCCCGCCTTTCCGGCACCGACCACTTCAATGCGGGCATCGCCGGAAAAATTCAGTTCAACGCCATTCATCAGCAGGCGATGACCGGGGATCTGAATGGCTCGCTGCACGGCAGCCGCGGAGTCGACGGAAGCAACACCGGCTTTCCAGATAGCGATTGCGTCGTCGCGGAGGGACATCACATTGTCCTGCGGCGGTCACTTTCGACGGAGTGCCACTGGCTTTGCCATTGTTTCGGGATGCGGACCAATGTGAATTCACACTGGCAGAGCCAGTGGCACACGATCCGAGCATCAGGACTTGACCGATCGCTATGCCGTTGGGCGAAGATGAGCGTAGCTGGAAAGAACTTCGAACAGATCTGATGAGATACGAATATCATCCTCGGCAAAATCGGAGATCCACGTGCGGTCCCAGATGATAGCGTCGGCAAGGATTCTCGTGAGTTCACCGAGTTTAATAGAGACTTCCGGTTCCGGAAAACTCAACGATTCTGATTCATCAGCACCGACAAACAGGCGCAGTCTGGGACGCATCCGTGAAACCCTCTACTTCACGTACCTCTGTGTTGAACGCGCAGACGTCCAGCAGCATCCCTGCCGCCGGAAGCCTCAGCGTCCGTTCCTCCTCAACTCCCATCCTGTTTATCGGGTGCTCCCTAAGAGAGCCTTCATGAAAACTTCCGATTGGGTAAGGAGCGGCAACTTCGCCGGAAATCCTCATGATTCCTGTCGCAGCGGTCGGAGCGCGTGAATGGCTGACAGACAACGCCGCCGCAAGGCAGGCCAGGCATTCGAGTCCGACGGACTCAATGACGCAGGACCACTCATGTCCGGATTTCCATGCGATCGAACATATTTCCGCATTTGTTGAATCGTGGCGTCAACGGCGGATTCTGCCGAATCGTATTTTTGAAGTCAGCGGAATGGCGCTAGCCACCGGTATGTCATGTCGATATCACCCGTAGCACCGGTGGCTAGCGCCCTGCCGCTGATTCTCACAGAAAGTCGCCGGCACCCTCCAACCAAACTTCACGACTATGAACCCCATTCATTCCGTCACTGAACTTGATGATGCGCTCAGCGCTCCGACAGCGGGAGTTCTTGAAGTGCTGCGCTCCGTGCCTGGCGACATCATCGTGCTCGGTGCGGGCGGAAAAATGGGGCCGACTCTGGCGATGATGGTCCGCAGGGGACTGGATGCCATCGAAGAAACCTCACGGCGTGTCGTTGCCGTATCACGCTTCTCATCCGGCCCGGCAGCGGAATTGCTTCGACACGCCCGAGTCGCAACGATCTCCTGCGATCTGATGGATCGAGCAGCCGTGCAGCACCTGCCGGATGCTCCCAATGTCATCTCACTGGTAGGACAGAAATTCGGAACGAGCGCAGCACCGGAACTCACTTGGGTCGCCAATACGCTGGTACCCGCCATCGTTGCCGAGCGATTCGCGAAATCTCGTATCGTTGCGCTTTCGACGGGGTGCGTTTATCCGTTGGTCAGTGCAGACGGGCCTGGGGCCGCAGAGGACGTGCCGCCAGGTCCGCCAGGAGAGTATGCAAACTCCTGCGTGGGTCGCGAACGAGTTTTTGAGCACTTTTCAAAGTCCAACTGCACGCCAATGGTTTTCGTTCGGCTGTGCTATGCCATCGACCTGCGTT
>Ga0163144_10004247_pt1 | contig 32334 bp, 24 predicted proteins | sample OliLak19BULKMAT1_FD_123175 | JGI IMG/M metagenome (GOLD analysis project Ga0163144, IMG submission 123175) | Freshwater microbial mat bacterial communities from Lake Vanda, McMurdo Dry Valleys, Antarctica - Oligotrophic Lake LV.19.BULKMAT1 | ecosystem: Environmental > Aquatic > Freshwater >... | reverse complement strand
GTCAATGCTCAGATTTTGGGTAGCAGAAGTCGTGAGACTTCTGATGTTCGCGACAGAATCAGGGTAATACGGAACTCTCACGAGTTCCGCTACCCGCAAACCAAGATGTGACACAGCACTAGCATGTCTCGCCCCTGCCGGGGCTGGCCGTCAATGCGGCTTCAAATGCTTGTCGAAGAACGCGAACATCGCCTCTTGAGCCCGTTTGGCATCTTCACCTTTGAATCCGTGGCCCGCCCCTTCCATCGTCAATAGCTCGGCTTCGACGTCGGCCGCGCGCAATCGATCGACGAGCCACTGGGCCTGCTCGAAGGCGACATATTTATCTTGCGTCCCGTGAATCGCCAGCGTCGGGGCGGCCGTCGGCGTGACCCAGTACAGAGGGCTGGCCAGAATGTGTCGATGCCGAGCCGACTGCAGATCGCCGCCGAGAAACAGCGGCAACACTTCCGCCGCGTCGACGCTCTTGCCGTACGACTTGGTGAAGTCGCTCGGTCCATAGACATCGACGACGCAACTCACCCGGCTCGATTGCTCGAGGTTGCCGCCCTCCTTTCCATCGAGATCCTTGACGTCGCCCGTCAAACCAAGCATGAGAGCCAAGTGCCCACCCGCCGAATCGCCGGTGGTCCCAATCCGCTCTGGATCGATTCCATACTTGGCGGCGTTGGCCCGCAGCCAGCGGACCGCGGCCTTCACATCGTGGACGGCGGCAGGAAACAGATGCTTGGGCGCAAGTCGGTAGGTGACCGTGGCCGCGACGTAGCCGCGTTGGGCGAGGCGAATGCAAAGCTGGTCGTGATGCTCGCGATTACCGGCCCTGAATCCACCCCCATGAATGCACAAAATGGCCGGCGAAAGTCCCTGGGGCGTCTTGGGACGAGCCAGGTCCAACGCCAGGTGCTCTCCGCCAGGGTTGGCATATTCGATGCTCTTCTCGAAGATCACGCCGTCGGGAACGTCAAGTTTCACATCCGCTGCGTCAGCGACCGCCGTGAGCAACAGGATCGAACAAGCCGGCGCAATAATGAGAGCGATTCGCCGCATGATTTACTCTCCTTGTTGTCGAAAGGGTCGGGAGTGGGCTGTTGAAACTTGATATAGACGAGCGGAATCGTTGAATACCTCGGATTTACCACTCGCCCGTCATTCCCGCGCAGGCGAGAATCCAGTGACTCGGGGAGGACGACGACGCATGAGAGGTGCGCGCGGCGGTTGTAAATCTTGTGGTGCAGGGCCGTCTTGTGGTGTACTGGATTCCCGCCTGCGCGGGAATGACGATAACGCTGGATTCCCGCCTGCGCGGGAATGACGATAACGCTGGATTCCCGCCTGCGCGGGAATGACGTGGTGTTGGGGAGGTTGCGTTAGGGACTTTAAGCAAAACTGCACCGTGTCGCTCGATACCGCGTCGTTCAATCTTCTGAAACTCGAAACTTGTAGTTTCCAGAACCAACGGCAAACGTAATGCGTTTCGGACCGAGAGTCGCTCCCGTAACTCCTTCCGCGCCGGCGACGAACTTGCCGTTTTTCCAGACGACCGTGCTGCCTTCCCGCACGACGACATCATCGTGAGCAAGTGTGGGTACGCTTACTGAGGCATCGCAGTTCCCGGGTATGCCGGCATCGAGCACGAATAATTGGCCGTGCCTGTGCCAGCTTGAGGAGACGATTCCGCGCGTGGTTCGGATCGATGCCCGGGCGTACTCCAGGTCGCCCAGCGCGAGCGGGCAGATACGCACGTGTCCAAAGCCGTGCGGCATGTACCCTGGTCCATAGAAATCGGGTCCATGAATCCCGGCGACGTCGCTGTAGAGAAATTCCGAGACCGTGGCAAACATTCCCATGCTCTCTTCGCGCCGACCGGTCTTTTTCATGATCTGTCCCCACGATTCCCACAGCGTCGTCGCGCCCTTCGAGATCATGTAACCCCAGCCTGGGTACTCCGTGCGATTCACGACGCCATAGAGCACGTCTCCGCCGCCCGGCTGGTCTGCCAGAGTTTCCATGAGCGAGGTCACGCCGATGATGCCACTCGTAAACCGTCCCTGCTGGGTGTCGGCAATATCGCGAATGAGGTTCTTCACGACCAGATCTTTCTTGTCCGCCGGGACGACTCCCAGCGCCAGGGCCATCGCGTTCGAGGTTTGCGCGCCGCCGGCATAGTTGCCCGTCTTGGCGTCGAACCACTTGGCATTCAGCGCGGACTTGATCTCTTCAGCCAGCTTGCCGTAGTGCTCGGCATCTTCTGATTTGCCAAGCAGGGCGGCGGCTTGCGCCATGATCGAGACATCGCGATAGTAGGTGCCGGTCCACAAGAGCGGCGGCGGCGAGAGCTGTGAGATGTACTGTTCTTCGCCAGACACGGGGCCGGGCGCCATGTGATCGCCCCAAGTGCCCTTGAAGACCAGGTTGTTCTCAGACGTCGAACGCAGGAATTCGACCCACTGCTTCATGCCGTCGTAATGCTCGGCGAGGATCCGTGGGTCCTCGTAGTACTGAGTCAGGTACCAGACGGCGATGGGGTAGCAGCCCGACCAGGCAGGGTCGGTGGAAGTATGGTTCGAATAGTTGGGTACGACGACGGGCATCGCGCCATCGGCCCGCTGTTCGGATTGGGCGTCGCGCAGCCACTTAATCCAAAACTGCGGCATGAACTTGCGGTTGTAGAGGTTGGCCGGAGTTTCGGCCGGCTCGAAATACGGGAATGGTTCGCGGTGCAGGCAATCGAGCGGCATCCCGTACAAGCAATTCTTGATGGTCCAGTCCGTGATGTGAGTGATGCGATTGAACAGCGGATTTGAGCACTTGAATTCGCCCGTTAGATCGATGTCGGAATGGACCACGCAGCCGATGAGGTCAGTGATATTCGGTTCGCCCGGGTAGCCTTCGATTTGGATATAGCGGGTGGGGTGAAACGTGAATCGCGGCTCGTAGAGTTCTCCCGCGGGATCGCCTTTGAGAATATAGACATCAGTCTGTTGCGGCGCTGGATGGTTGCGCTTGTCGACCAGCCCCGTGTCGGGATAAATTCGTTCGGAGTATTGCAGGGTAACTCGCGTCCCGGCGTCCCCTTTCACGTGCAACCGAGTCCAGCCGCCGAAGACCTGGCCGAGATCGAAAACGAACACTCCTGGCTTCGGCTGCGAAAGGCTCACGGGCGTGAGGTTCTCGACGACTCGAATCGGTTCTTGCAACTGCGAAACCAAGATTCCCTTGGGACCATCGACAACTTGGGCCGGCGACCAGGCGCTGTCGTCGTACCCGACGGTGGCCCAACCTGGCTTCTCGAGCCGCGCATCGTATGTTTCGCCCCCTTGGATGGAATTCTCGGTGATCGGTCCAGTGCTGGTTTTCCATTTCGCGTCGGTGACGAACGAATCGACACTGCCGTCGGCATACTCGACTTCGATCTGGGCCAAGAGGACCGGCGCCGTGCCATACTTCAGTCGGCCCGGCTGCGAGAACCACCCATTGCCGAGCATCACTCCCACCGCGTTGCGGCCGGTCTTGAGATAATCGGCCACGTCGTGGGTAACGTAGTACACCCGCTTGGCGTAGTTGCTCATCACGGGGTCAAGCACGTGATCGCTCACGCGCACGCCGTTGATAGTGAGCTCGCACCAGCCGAGTCCCGAAATGTAAGCGCGTGCGTGCCGCACACCTTTGCGAACGTCGATTTCGGTGCGCAGGAGCGGGGCGGCGTTGGGTTGCTTTTCGGCTTGCTTCTTGGCGTCGGACTTTGCCTCCTTGGACTTTTCCGTGGCCGCCGACGATGCATCGGCCGATGCCCCCTGAGAAATCCAACGAGCCTTCCAATCGCTTCCGGCGAGCAGCGACATCTCAAATGAGCCAACTGTGCTAAATGAGCTTGGCTTGCCGTCCTTGTCCCAAACTTGCACTTTCCAGTAGCAGCGCTCGCGGCTCATTAGCGGCTGGCCACGGTAAGAGACGTTCACGGACTGCGACGATTCGACCTGGCCGCTGTCCCACTTGTCGCCACGGTTCGCCTGGAGATTCTCGCGGCTGGTTGCGACGAGAATTCTATACGCCCTTTGAGTCTGGCCGCGCTGGCGAGATTCGATCTCCCAACTGAACCGCGGCTGGGGGCTGTCGATGCCCACCGGGTCGGCGACGTACTCGCACTTCAAGCTGGCAGGGTAAATTTCGGCGAACGACAAGCTCGCGGTGATGTGCCAAAGGCACAAACAGACAAGGCTGAGAAACACTCGGGTCGCAACGGCCATTGATGATTTTCTCCTCGGCGGATGCCGGCATGTGTTCATTTTCTACGGCCCCGACCGACGCTTGAGAGTAACCTGCCGGAACCCCCTTGAGCAAGGAGGTTCGTTTCGCCTCGACCCGATCGAGATGGCGGTTCTTCGCAGGTAAACGAACTACTTGCCCCGGCGCATGGCCGAGTCTATAAACGGTCCGGGCTTTGAATTCCGCGCGGCGATCGCTATTCAACATGAGTCCATCATGAATCGACTCGCATTTGTGGTGCTCATCGTCGCGCTGACCTGTCTGACGCCTGGACGCGAATGCCATACCGCGGCCGCCAAGCCCAACATCCTTTTTGTCGTCGCCGACGACCTGGGCTGGAAGGACGTTGGTTGGCATGGATCGCGACACAAGACGCCGCACTTAGATCGACTCGTGCGCGAAGGTCTGGAGCTTAATTATCACTACGTGCAGCCCGTGTGTACGCCCACTCGGACGGCGCTGATGTCGGGCCGCGTGCCCAGTCGCTTCGGACCGCAGGCCCAAGCCCCCAGCAACCTCCGCGCGATGCCATTGGGCACACCGACGCTGGCGTCGGCGCTGCGCGAAGTCGGGTACTTCACGGCGATGTCGGGTAAGTGGCATCTCGGCGCGCGGCCGGAATGGGGGCCAAACCAATACGGCTTTATGCGCAGCCACGGCACGCTGACCGGCGCGGCGGATCCCTGGACGCACGGCTATCGTCGCGGCCCCTACGAGCAGACATGGCATCGCGATGGCCACCGACTGGACGAAGACGGCAACGCCACGGAACTGGTCGCGCGGCAAGCGGTCGCGTGGATTCGCGAGCAGCGCGAGCCCTGGTTCGTTTACGTACCATTCCACGCCGTGCATATCCCGGTCGACGCCCCGGATGAATTCAAGCGGCTCTATGACGGCGAGAAATTCCACGACGACGCGGCCAAGGACGATGCCGCGCGGCGCTTCGCCGCGTTCGTCTCGCAGCTAGACGCCAAGGTCGGACAACTCATCGCCACGCTCGATGAGACCGGCCAACGGGACAATACTCTGGTAATTTTCACTTCCGATAATGGCGGTCTTCTCCGCGGCGGCAATGCTTATGTGAGCAGCGTTAAACCCACGCCCGTGCTAAGCAGCAACGAGCCGCTTCGCGGCCAGAAGGCCGAACTTTACGAGGGAGGCATTCGCGTGCCCGCATTGGTGAATTGGCCGGGCAAGCTGGCCCCGCGTAAAATCAACGCTCCGATGCACGTTTGCGACTGGTTTCCCACGCTGGCGGCACTTTTGGATTGGAAACCGGCAAGCGACCTGAAATGGGACGGTCAGAACATGTGGCCGGTCCTCACGGGCGCCGCCGAACCGACGCCGCGGACGATCTATATTCCGTATCGTAACCAGTCGGCCTTTCGCGATGGCGATTGGAAGCTGATCGAGCGTCGAACGAAGAACGGCGTCAAACACGAACTGTTCGACCTAACCGCCGATCCTTACGAAAAGAGCAACCTCGCGGCATCGCAAGCTGACCGCGTAGCCGGAATGGCCGCGAGGCTCACCGAAACCCGCAAGTACGATCGGGAGCAACTTCCCGAGGACTTGCGGGAGTTGCCAGAATAATTGGCTCACCGGTGCGGGATTCTGCTAGGACGATCCATGCAACTGCAACGTCGCCCGGAACAGTTCGGTCGTCCGTACCACGGGGCCTAGAGATCTATCGCATACCACCGCGACTTGCCGGCATTGTCGGCGGTAGCCTTTGGGGTTTGCCGAAATCGGCCCATTGTGTGCAAATTGTTTTGTAGTTGGTTAGAATGGAAGTGTGCCCGACGCCCGCCCCCAATGTTGCCCAAGATGCGTCGCCCGCGCGATGGCGGCAAATTGGTTCGTCATCTGTCCGGCTTGCATCGCTCGAGTTCATTGCGACCCGCCCCAAATCTACCACGCCTACCGCAGTCAAAACGCAGGAGACCCTTCGCATGGAACCGTCCCACGCATCGCGTCGCGATTTTCTCAAGACGACTGCGGTTGGCGCCGCCGCGGCAACCGCCACGAGCGCCGTGTTTTCCAATCCCGCGCCGGCTCGAGCGCTGGACGCCAATGAGCGGATTCGCATTGGTTTCATCGGCCCCGGCGGACGCGGTTTCGGCGCGCACGTGACGACGCTTACCAAACTCAAAAAAGACGGCGCGAACATCGACCTCGTGGCTGTCTGCGACGTCTACAAGAATCACGTGGATCGCGCAGCAACCTACATCGAGAAGGAAGCCGGCGGTTCGTGTAAGAAGTACGAAGACTACAACGACCTGCTCGCCGACAAGAACATCGACGCCGTTTGCATCGGCACGCCCGATCACTGGCATGCCCGGCAAACGATCGACGCGATGAAAGCCGGCAAGCACGTCTACTGCGAAAAGCCCATGACCCACACCATCCCGGAAGCGATGGATGTGGTGTCCACGTGGAAGTCGACGGGCAAGGTCATGCAAGTGGGCGTGCAGTCGACCAGCCTGAAGATTTGGGACAAGTGCCGTGACTTGATCCAGGAAGGCAAGCTCGGCAAGCTGCTTTCGTTCCAGACCGAGTTCTTCCGCAATTCCGAAGTCGGCCAGTGGCGCTACTACAAGCTCGACAAGGAAATGACGCCGCAGACGATCAACTGGAAGCGGTTCCTCGGCACGGCCGAAGGACTCGCGCCCGACATGCCGTTCGATCGCGCGATCTACGCCCAGTGGCGCTGCTATTGGCCCTTCGGCGCCGGCATGTATACCGACCTGTTCGTCCACCGCACCACGGCCATGCTCAAGGCCACGGGCCTGCGCTATCCGGGCCGCGTGGTCGGCGCTGGCGGTATTTTCCTGGAGTACGACGGCCGCGACGTGCCCGATGTGGCCACCGTCGTCGCCGACTACAACGAAGGCGCGCAGGCCATCATCACGGCCAGCATGTCGTGCGAAGAAACGCCGATCACGCAGTTGATTCGCGGGCATTTCGGCTCATTTGTGTTCGGCAATGGCGAGGGTTTTACCGGCTTCGACTTCATTCCCGAACGGCCGCAGGTCACGCGCGACAGCAAGCTGAAGAAGGAGCGCATCGAGGTCGGCGGTGGCGGCGATACGACCTACGACCATTTCAAGAACTTCATCGACTCGGTGCGCGCGAACAAACCCGACATGGTGAACAACCCGCCCGACCTGGGCGCCGCCGCGATCGTGACCGTGAACCTGGGCGCCCGCAGCTATCGAGAAGGCAAGGCCTTCTTCTTCGACGCCAAGACCGGCAAAGAGTCGCTAGCCGACACGAGCTGGGCCGACATGTGGGAGAAAATGTCGAAGGAGCGCAGCAAGCCGCGGCAGGTGGCGGGCTGGAAAGGCGGCGACTACGGCAGCCTGCTCAAGCCGCCAGAATGGATGAAGCTGGCCGGTCCCTGGACCAACGGCAAGCCGCCGGAAGATCAGACCGCGGCAGCGGGCGGGTAGAGCTTTGCGATCTCACCTGATGGCTGCCAATTTGGGGCCTTTGAAACTTTGCGCAACTGGTGACTTGTATCTGACCTTGGTGTCGCGATGGTTTCCGAGTCGCGTCGGATCATGTCCGACCGTCCGGAATACAATAGATACAGCGCGCGGAACCCTTCGCAGGGCGAACTGTGCAATCCAAGCTCACTGAAATCACCTATGAGTTCGAGCTGCCGCCTGGCGAAGCGCCAAGTCGGCCGAAGGATGCGGCAGAAATCCTCGGCCCGGGGCAGTCGCCCGTGTCCATCCGGCGGCTCGTATCCATCCGGCCGGCAGACCAAGTCTCGCATCATCCACCGCTTCGCGATCGTGTGGCATTCTTGAGTAGTTATGCGCCTGAGGACGAAGGTCTGTACGATAACATTCCGCGATCTCCGTTGCGCAGCGCTTCGGAAGTCTGCCCAATGCGCTCTATCGCTGAAAACAGGCCGCCATGTACTGGGCCGGTCCGACGGCCCGCACGCTCGACGATCGCGTCGCCCAACTCGAAGGCGAACTGACGCGCGTCGAGCACGAACGTGGCATCTTAAAAAAAGCGTTGTCCATCTTGAGTCATTATTTCAATTCACGTCTTCAGGGACACGGAGGGTTCGTCCGAAGTCAGCTTATTCGCCGCGGGTCGAAGGGCACATTTCGCCGCGTGCCGAAGGGCACATGGTGGCTTTGATACGACTCGCTTTCGGAGAAGGATCGGCGGCGTTATGCGGCCGTCGAGGCCGAAAAGCTGGGGCATGGCGGAATTCGATATGTGGCGGACTTGTTCGGGTGCGATCCCGATACAGTCAAGCAAGGCAGCGACGATATTGTCGAATTGCCCAGCGACGAAGCAGCCGGTCGGGTCCGAAAAAAAGGGGGGCCGAAAAACAGCTAGCTTAGGGCAACCGGGCCTCGTGCAGGCCGTCGAGGCCGCGGTGGCCACGCACACGGCCGGCTCGCCCGTCGACAAAAACATGGTGTGGACGAACCGTTCGCCGCGGCAGATTGCCGAAGAAGTCGCCGCGGAAGGCTTCTCGGTCTGTGCCGATACGGTGCGGCGGATTTTGACCGAGGATCTGGAGCTTGGCCTGCGGCAAGCCGAGAAAGAAGTGGCCGGCAAGACGTGTGCTTTCCGCGAGGAGCAGTTCGAGCACATCGCCCGGCGGCGGAAGTGGTACGAGCGACGCGGCTGGCCGGTGCTGTCCCTCGACACGAAAAAGAAGGAACTGCTGGGCGATTTCTTCCGGCCGGGCCGGGCCTACACCGACGGCGTGGTGCGCGTGCTGGACCACGATTTCGCCACGCACGCCAGCGGCCTGCTCCTCTTGTGCGATTGCGGCGGCAGCAACGGCAACCGGCAGCACCGGTTTAAGGAAGACCTGGCGGATCTGGCTTACAAACTGCGCCGCCCGATCGAGGTGGCGCACTACCCGCCGGGCTGCTCGAAGTTCAATCCGATCGAACGCCGCATGTTCTGCCACGTAACGCGAATCCTGCAAGGCGTCGTGCTTCGCAGCATCCAGGTGGCCCGCGACTTCATGGCCCGCACGACAACGGCAAGCGGGCTAAAAGTCATCGTCGAGGTTGCCCGACACACCTACGAACGAGGCCGCAAAGCAACCGCGGAATTCCTCAACGAAATGCCAATCCGCTGCGGAAAACTCCTGCCACAATTCAACTACACCGCACGGGCATGACACGCTACCGCTGAAGCACGGAAGTTATTTTTCGTTCGTTCCTTACGCGTCATCGTTCGTACCGGCTATTCCCCTTCAGTCGCACGCGGCAGCGCTTTGGAAACGAGGACGATTAGGCGGAATCGCCCGCGGACGTAAACACCGGCGAAGGCGTTTGAGACACACGAAATCACGCCGCTAGAAATAAAAAAGGCGTCGAGTGACGAATCACTCGGCGCCTTTTCGCAGATCTGGAATGCGAACTACTTCGCCCGCAGGACGTCGGTCTTGTCCAAGCCTGCCAGATTGTTGTCGCGATTGGCGTCGTTGATCTCTTCGTCGCGGTCGATGAAGACCAGCAGCTTCGAGAACTGTGTCGGACGACCTTCCGTCTCGCCGGTCATGTTGAACACGGTCGGCGGCAGACGCATGTCGACAAACTTCGTTTGGCCGGTCGGAATCGAACCGACGCGGACCAACGTCTGGGGCAGACCCTCTTCGATCTGCATCTCGGTCGAAGCCATCATCGTGATGTTGAACGGCTGGTCGATCGCCGTCGAACCGTTGTTGCGGAAGCTAACGCGATAGCGCGGGCCTTGCTCGCTTGGCTTGCCGGCGTCGAGCATTCGGACATCGATCAGCTCGAGGTCGATGCCCTTGGCCAACTCGACGACCTCGGCGGGCGATTCCTCTTCCGCCGCCGCCACTTGAGGTGGGGCCTGCTGCACAACTACCGGCTCAGAAACGTAAACGGTCTGCACCGAGCCACCGCCACCACCGATGAACTCCGATTGTTGGTTGAAGCCGCGGCTTGCGATCACCTGAGGCAATATCGTGGCGACCGTTGTCCAGAAGTCCTGCTGTGGTGTTACAGGGGGCGTTGCCGGCGGAGTCGCGGGCGGAGTTGCTGGAGGCGTGCCCGGAGGAGTCGCTGGCGGTGCGCCCGGTGGGGTTGCCGGTGGGGCGCCAGGGGGCGTCGCTGGCGGAGCGCCAGGAGGAGTGCCCGGTGGCGTTGCTGGTGGAGTTTGCTCAGCCTGCTTCTTCGCCTCGTCAGCGATCGCCTTGTCGATTGTCTCTTGCGTAATGCCGCCAAGATCAGCGCCAATGTCAACACCTAAGATGTTCCGCTGTGGGCCAACCACGCCGACGTTGTTTGGGGCCAACGCGTCGGTCGGATTCGGAGTCGTCGTGTTGCCGGCGCCGAGCAACTTGTTCTTGAGGTTCTGTTTGTGCAACAGAGCGCTGTCGCGGACTTCCGCCAGCTTGTTGCTCATCCCAATGTTGCTGGTGGACAATTGCTTGAACTCTTGCGCCGTGGTCGAAAGCTTGCTGCTGATATTGCCCACGTGCAGCTTGTTGGAAACGCCAGCCATTTTGTTGCTGAGGTTGATATTCGAGAGGGACTTGTTGAAACCCTGGGCCTTCTCGGAAAGCTGGCTGCTGATATTGCCGGTTTGGAACTTGTTGGAGACGCCGGCTGCATTGCTGCTGGAGAGCGATTTATTGAAGTTCTGAGCCTTGTTGGACAGCGAGCTCGTGATGTTGCCAGTCTTGAGTTTGCTGACCGTGCTGGACTGTTTCACGCTGCCCAGCGCGCCAGAGACGCTCTTGCTAAGCCTGCCGCCACTACCCTGCAGGTTTGATGCGCCTTGTAGGCTGTTCGAGAACGAACCACCGGCGCTCTTCACGCTGCTGCGGACCTGGCTGCTCGAAACTTTGTTTGCAATGCCCGATAGCGCCGACTTGCCGCCGCCGCTACTGGCGCGACTCATCGCGCCTCCGGCGGCCGACTTGATCGCTCCGCTGAGAGCGTTGAACCCGGCCCCAGCCATCGCCACTTGACTCATCGTCGACGCGGCCGCCAGCGACGCAATCGCCGTGGCCAGCACTGCTTTCCACTTTTTTCCAGTCATTTCCATTTCCCTATGATGTTAGAGGGTCCCAAAAATCGCCACCCACGCCACAGGCGCAGCCGGGCGAGAATTGTTACCAAGGCGTCGAAAAGAATTTTGGAATCGGCCGGAAAGGCCGCTGGGCAGCCCGAGATTGTAGGAAGAGAGACCGTGTTGACCGCGCGTTCTCCGGTAGAGGCGTGATCGACAAAAAAAGGCGTCGAGCGAATATTCGCTCGACGCCTTTGAGTCAAAGTGGACAGCGTGTGTTGCGGCCTTTTCGCCGGGGTCACGTCCGGCGTTTGACGGCCGAGCCCAGAGCAATCTGCCAGCCATCCGTCATCTAGCCCCGCACGAATGCCGTAAGTCCCTCGTGATCGAGATTTCTCTGGTCTTTTGTCCCAGGCAATTTTTCAGCAGTTACCCAGCGTGCGGCACGATCGGCCCGGTTCGGATCCTCGCAAGAGTCCCACCTCGAGCCATTCAAATCGGTCACCAAGAGACGGTCGCCGCGCCTCGCGCGCGGCACTCATAATCTGTCACACGGGTGTCACAGTCTGGGACGATAGAACCGAGCGGCAATTTGGACGTGGATACTGGCTGGCAATACCCAATTCTGAGCAGTCTGGGTAAATGGCATCGATCCGCTGAAAACCGCCACTATATCACCGACTTGCATGCCACAATTCTCAATCAACTGGGGCTCGATTCACGGCAGCTCGAAGTTCCTGGAAGAAAACGCCTTGAGATCGACCATGGAACACCGATTGCCGAGATCATCGCATGAGCGGTGCAGGCAATTCTTGGATTCGGCACCACGCGCGCCCGTCACGTCGAAGCCGCCACGTCCTTTACATCAATGAGGCGATTTTTGCTTTGTGCTTCATCCTCACCTACGCCGTCGAAAGCGCCGCGCCAGGATTTGCAGACAAAACGTTCAATTTACGACCCTGCGGGACAATATAGCAATCGCGAAAGTTCAAAATTGAAATGCGACGTGACGCACGTCGTGACTACACTGCGGATCGGGCGCAGCTCGCATGGATTTGACCCGCGCGAGCGGCTGCAGGCAGTCTGGAGCCGGAGTCGTTCCATGAATTTGTCCAACCAGGATCTGACGTGGAGGTAGCGGCGGACGGGCGCAACAGCGATTGCCCGCGCAACCGAGAATAAGCGTTTCCTCGCAGGAGGCAGCTGGACAGGGATCAGGCATGCACTGAAGATGGGGTTGAAGCATCTTCGAACAACTTTCGTCCTCTGGAGGTACTCATGCAATTGGTCTCATTGAATAATGCATTTTCGTTAGCCTTGGCGACCGCGGCCTGTTTTCTAAATGCGCAACCGGCTGGGGCGACGATCCTTACCTTCTTGAATGCGACAGGGCGGAGCCCCGACAACTACGGTACGTTGGGAAACATCGGCGATATCGGCTACGGCGACCGGGTCAACTTCGGCGCAGAGACTACCGGAAGTGACGCCAATGGCGGCTACCTGCGTGGTCCAGGCGGTTGGACTCCAAACGTCCGGGCCGACTACCGAACGGGTGACGCCGCGACCGGCTATGGCGGCGTGGGACTCAGTTGGGGCGCGACCTTGGATCGCTTGGACGAAACGTCCGAGACCGGAGCAGGCGGCAACGGCAACGACGCCAACGGCACGCCGATCATCGAATACCAATCGCTCTGGCCAATCGAACCAGGTGGAACGAACGCGGTCGACCCCTTCACTCGCGCCGAAGTCATTCTCACGCCAGACCAGAACTACAATGTTGTCTTGCGCAACTTCTTGTCGCAGGCCTACGACGCTTCCAACCATCTCGTCGATAACCAGACCTATCAGGTGAAAGCCGCCGACGGCGCCGTCTTGTTCACCGATACGGTGCCTGACATGGTCGGATACTGGTGGCAGTATTACGGAGTCAATGGCTACGTCCACTTCAACGCTGGCAATCAACCGATCTACTCTTCGCAACCCATACGAATCATCGGCGCCGATTCGTATTGGTACGCTCTTTCGGCGATCGACTTCGCGCAGGAGTTGATTGGCGATGCCAATGGCGACAACACGGTCAACATTTTCGATATCAATCTGGTGTCGTCAAATTGGAGTACCGCGGGACCAACGGGGGACGCCAATCACGATGGGACGGTCAACATCTTCGACATCAACTTGATCTCCGCCAACTGGGGTCATGGAAATGGCGGCGCGACTGCGGTGCCCGAACCGTCGACGCTTGTGACAGCCGGGCTGGCCGCGTTAGCTCTCTTGGGGGTCACTCGTCGACGGCGCGGCTAACGTGACTAGATTCCGAACGTGCATGCATTTCGTAGGTTGTGTTCAGCGGAAGTTATCATTCTCCAACATGTATCGCCTCCGAAGGTTGCCTTCGATGTCAAGTCGCCAGTGTCCTTGCGTGCGTTCTCGTGCGGCCAGACGCACAATGGTTGCGGCCATCGTTGGGTTTTCGCTTGTGGCCGTCGGTGAAGCGGCGCAAGCGGCCGGGTTACAAGCCAGTTCGTCGTCGAGCGACGGCACGTGGATGCCTGTCGGTGCAACCGATGGTCGGCGGTTTGAAACGCATGCGCCGCATGCCTGGCGTGGAAAATCGGGCGAGAAATCCTGGTGGTGGCAAGTGAGGTTCGATAAAGCCCGGCCTGTCGGCGCCATACTGCAAATCGTCGGCGACGATTCGATTTTGTTCCACGGCGCTCCGCGGCAGTATGTCTGGCAAGGCAGCCTCGACGGCCAAAGCTGGACCGATCTGGAAGAGACCAGAACCGATCACGAACGGCGCACATTTCGAATTCACCGGCTGGCCAAACCGCAAACTTGGCAATACTTGCGAATGAACATTGCCAAATCCGAGGGTCCGGCGCCCACCCTACGCGAAGTTGAGATTTACGATACGACCAATTCCAAGATCGATTTCCCTGCTTGGATCATCCCTGTGAGCACGGAGGAATCGCAAACCCTTCCGTTCCAGGGTCCGGAGTTCATCGCCTTAGTCCGCCAGTGTGCGGGCTATCAAGACGTGCAAGCACAGCACGTCTGGCTCGACAACTTCGACGCGGCGTTCGTTGCGGTCGAACCGCGGCCGCTGTGCGCATTCCTCAGCGGCAATCTGGCCGAGTGGTGCCAGCGAACTCGCGAACCCTGGCGCGGGACGCAAGAAATACTTCGCGATGGCAGGCTGCCGATGTGGGCGTCCTGCGGAGGAGCGCAAGGTCTGGCGATCCTTACCGCCGTGGGCGTCGACAAGCCTTGGGACTGTCCTCGTTGCCGCGATCCGAAGCATCCGAAACTGCCGGTCTACACTCACATCGGGCACACCGGACCGGGAAAGTGCGGCGAGTATGGCGCTTGTATCTTTGAGACCGGCCCCAAGTTCGTGAGGCAGGTCGCCAAGGATCCCGCCTTCGAGGGGCTACCTGCCGAATTTGAAACAATGGAAAGCCATTGTGGGCAGATCGAGTATGTACCCGAAGGCTGGACCTTGGTCGTGACTAATGGTCGGAACGGAAAGACGAAAACGCAGTGCATTCGGATCAACGATCGACCCATTTACGCGGCGCAATTTCATATCGAGATGTTGGGCACACCGGATAGCTCGCGCAAGATCATGTCGAACTTTCTGACGCTCGCCAAAAGCTGGGGTGGATACAACGAGCATGGCCGGCGATTGCCGCCGCCGCTGCCCTTGGAAACGAAATGACCGCCTGACACTTCTTGGCTCGATGGCGCGATCAAAGTCGATTGTGAACCGATTCGGGGCGCCATCGACTGGTATGAGACGCTGCGCATCTTAATTGATTAAACAAATAGTCCTGCGTTAGAACCGTGCCATTTTCGGAGTCTCGCGAATGAAGCTCTGCTTCAAGGTGCATCGCGTTTTGGCTTGCGCGATCTTGGCCGCGTGTGCACCGACCGTCGGTTGCCGCCCCAGCACCTCACTCTCGCTCGCGCCGGTTACAGGAACCGTCAAACACAAAGGCCAACCTCTCGTTCGCGGCACGGTTGTGTTCACTCCGATGCCAGGCACTCTCGGCCCGCAGGCCGTAGGCAACATTGGTTCCGACGGATCGTTTCAGATGCAGACGGCGGGCGTTGACGGGGCCGCCGTCGGCGAACACAAAGTGACCGTCCACAGCCGCCGCGAACACACACCCGAGGAGAGCGCCAAATTGGTCATTCCACCATCGCTCATTCCCGAGAAATACGGCAAAGAAGACCAATCGGGGCTGAGTATCAATGTGCAGAAGGGTTCCAATGAGTATCCCATCGAATTGCCCTGACTCTCGGCGCCGCGCCTTCACGCTGGTTGAGCTGTTGGTGGTGATTGCCATCATCGGCATCTTGATCGGCCTGTTGCTGCCCGCGGTGCAAGCTGCGCGCGAAACCGCGCGGCGCACACATTGCAAGAACAACCTGAAGCAGATCGTGCTCGGTATTCTCACGTATACGGACTCCAGCAACGGTGTGATCCCCGTCAATATCCCGAATTACGATCTTCCGAACGCGCCGCAGGTGATGGGATCGGGCATGGGGTGGATGGTGAGCATTCTGCCGTTCATCGAGCAGCAGCCGCTCTTTAACTCATTCAATTTCAACGGCCGCGCTTTGGGCAACAAGGGCATTAGAAACGCAGAGAATCGGGAGCTGATGAAGACCTGGTTGCCCGTGTATCTTTGCCCAGCCGATACGTATCGAGAGTATCAACTCAAAGTGTATCTGCTCGAAGGCCAGCCAATCGCGGGCACTAACTACGCCGGTGTGATCGGGCCGCACAGCGTCGCGGGCTCGCTGTTCAGCGGGCTTGTCGATTGCAACAACTACGCAAGCTACGCGGGTGACGACTCGAAGTTTCTTAAGGAATGCAGCGGGATGTTTTGGACCACTAGCATTGTCGCACCGGTCACTCTGGCCAGCATCACTGACGGCACCAGCAACACGTTGGCCGTGGGCGAAGTCGTCTTTGAGTACAACTGGTTCATGGCCTGGCCGGTGTCGAACGGAAACTGTGCCCGCACGCACGCGCCGCTGAACTACTTGAAGCCCGGCGTCGACCCCACCTCGCAGGCGGCGGCCTACGATGATTGGCCCAATGCGGCATTCCTCAGCCGGCACGGGGGAGGCGTCCACTTCGGCGCGGCGGACGGCCATGTAGTCTGGGTGAACAACGACGTTGACCGCGTTGTATTTCAGGCGATGTCGACTCGCAATCGAGGCGAATCGTCCGCGTTGCCGCCCTAACTATTGCGAGACAACGGACTGGCTGCACGAGCACATTGAACGGCGTTTCCCTCGAAGCAGAAGGCCCCAAAAAAAAGCGGGCTATTGGCGCGAGGCAGCACGATTTCGCAGCGAGTCGAGTACGATTGACAAACTGGCCCAGTCGCGATTAAGGCTCCTCGATCACGGCCTGCTCGCCCGGACGCACGACGCTGGCGGCATACGGAAACCATCCCACGGTCAATGCCGAGACGGCGACGCAAACTAATGCGGCGAGTACTAGCACGACTGCCGGCAAGACGATAATTCCTCGAGCTACGAGTGAGGGCAATATCACTAAGAGCGCAATATCGATCGGCGCGATCGCCACGTACGCCAGTCCGTAGTCCTCGAGCGTCTTACTTTTCAGCCGGGGGTCGATCACTCGCAATAACGTGATCGCGCTAGCGACCACACCGGTATTCCAACCATAAACGAAAAGACTGCGTTCAAACCAGAAATCTTGGTAGACTTTGCGTCCCACGATCCACAGCACCGCCATGGAATAGGCCACGCCAAAGCAGCACATGATCGCCAGCGGCGCAGCATGGTCGACGACGACGCTCAACTTGATCGACGCGATGCCGCACGCGATAAGATAGTCGGAAACGGTCGATCCGATCCGGCTAATAGTTTGCCGATCGACATACTGCCCCAGATTCGCTGAATCGAGAAGCCACTGCACGCCGCCTCCCGCCAAGACGGTCAAAGCGTACAGTGGTATCTCGTATGCGCCGGGCAAAGCGCGCTTCAAGCCTTCGCGACCGAGAAACGCCAATGCAAACGAACCCAATACGAGCGCGACGTGCCAACCTAATGGATCGAGTGCGATGTGACTGACCGTTTCTTGTCCTAGTGGCACACGTTCTGCTTCCGACAGCAGGCCGCGGCGAACGCCTTCGGGTAGGTCTTGCGCGGATGCAACAAAGCGCGTCCAGCCGAGACGCGTGCCAATATTGATCAGCAGCATGCCGCCGAGTACTGCCGAGAGCAAACCAACCGTCGCGAACGTGAAGCCCACGCTTTTAGCCTCGGCCCAACCGTGGGCTTCGAGCACCGTGCTAATAGCAGTCGCCGTACCATGTCCACCGGCGAAGCCGCCTGGCAGCATGAGTGCAAACCCACCAGGTAGGCCTGGAAAGAGCGGGGTGAGCAAGAACACACCGATCAGCAATGCCAGCCCATACTGACCGAATTCAGTCGCGATGTTGTACAAGAACGTGTCGCCGACGCGGCGAACGACCGAGTGCAAGTCGGGCTGACGCTTTCTAGCGCCCATGAACAGTGTTGCAAACAGGATAGCGACCAAAAAGCTCGGGTACGTACTCAAGAGCGGCTGGTTCTCGGCATCGCGCGCCAAGGGCAGCCAGTTAAGCAATTGCGGGCCCAAGAGCAGTCCCAAAAACCCGGCAATCATCGGAGTCGGCACATAAAGCACCTGCAGCCAGCGAATGTTTGCCCGCAACAAGTGCCCGACAACAAGCAACAACGAAAGCAATCCGAAATCGAGAAACATCGGACCTCGCACGATTCTTGGGCGATCGTTGCCTCGGACGGCTTGGCTGAGTTGCACCGAGCCTGCAACATGATAATCACTCGGGGTCATCGATGTAAGTCAGGGCGCATCGGGCGAACGGCGGGCGGGCACATCAGCGTTATCTGCCAACGGAATCGAAGGGCGTCTTGATCAATGGACATCGTCAGTTTCATCCATGAGATGACTTGGGATTGCCTTTCCCCGCGGGTCAGACGACAGGCAGTGCGATGCCTGCTCGATTCGCTGGGCGCCAGCATCGGCGGCCGAGCAACGGAATTGTCGCGGATCATCCACGACTTCGCGGCGGCGGCGTTCGGCGGGCGGGGGGCGCGTTTGTGGCAGGACGGACGCGAAGTGTCGCCTCCTGGTGCAGCGCTGGCCAATGGCATGACGATCGACGCACTCGATATTCACGACGGACACTCGCTCACCAAGGGACATGCCGGCGCGGCGATCGTACCGGCCACGCTGGCCATGCTGGCCAGCGGCGGGCAACCGGTTTCAGGCCAAGAATGCCTCATGCTCATCGCCATCGGCTACGAAGTCGCGATTCGAGCTGGGATCGCGTTGCATGCGTCGGCTTCGGACTATCATTCGTCCGGGTCGTGGAATGCATTGGGAGCGGCAGCCGTCGTCGCCCGCCGACTTGAATTGAACCAGGAACAGACGCTCCACGCGCTTGGCGTGGCTGAATATCATGGCCCCCGATCGCAGATGATGCGCTGTATCGATGATCCGACAATGGTTAAGGACGGCTCGGGTTGGGGTGCTATGGCAGGCGTCAGCGCGGCACTGCTGGCAGCCGCGGGCTTCACGGGCGCTCCGGCGGTGACCGCCGACGCTTCGGCCCTGGGCAAGCAATGGGACGATCTCGGCGAGCGGTGGGAGATTTTATCGCAATACTTCAAGCCACATGCGGTATGCCGCTGGGCGCAGCCGGCCGTCGAAGGCGCGGTCCTGTTGCAGCGCCGCCACGATCTCCGTCACGACGAAATCACCGCGATTCATATCGACACGTTTCACGAGGCCACCAGGCTGACCAACCGCGCTCCCACGAGTACCGAAGAGGCTCAATATAGTTTGTCGTTTCCCGTAGCCGCGGTTCTCGTTCACGGTGAAATGGGCGCCGCGGCATTGATGGGCGCCGCCCTTTCTGATCCGCGCGTGTTGCGTCTCGCTGCGAGCGTTAAGGTAGTCCAATCTCGTGAATTCGATCGGGAGTTTCCTGCGAGGCGACTTGCGAACGTCACCATAGAAACGACGGATGGGCGGCGATTGGAAGTTCATCGCGTCGAGCCCCGTTGGGACGGCGCATCTCCGCCCGCCGATGAAGAACTGATCGCGAAATTCCGCGGTCTGACGGCTTCTCTGCCTTTGGACCAGTCGCAGTCGATTGAAAAGACCGTGCTCAACCTGGCCGAGCTGCCCGACGCACGAGTCCTCGCCGACCTCATGGCGACGCCGTGCGGTTGAATCGCGAGCGATTGGCCGACGACTACTCCTTGGGCCGGTAGATTGCGCGGTAATCGCCCGCGGTCATGCCCAGTTCTCGCTTGAACGCAACGCAGAAGTACGACGCTCGGCTGAAGCCGGTCATTTGTGCGATTTCTTCCAAGGTGTGGGTTGTCTGCGCCAACAGAGCCTTGGCACGCTCCAATTGCACGCGAAGGATCTCGTCGTTGGGTGACCGTCCAAGCGCCTCCTGAAACAGCCGGTACAACGTCGTTCGCGAGCGATCGATGGCCCGAGAAACATCCTTAGCCTGAATCCGGTCGCAGGCGTTCTTGCGAATGAACGATACGGCCTCGGCGACTTGCTTGTCTTCGATGGCGGTGATTTCGGTCGACATGCGCGTGGCGACTCGCAGCGGCGAGACCAGCACCGGCTCGACGGCCGACGCGCGCAACTCGCCGCACATCAGGCCCTGCAGCATCCTGGCCCCTTCGTATCCGATCCGCCGCGGATTGACCACGACGCTCGACAGCGGCGGATCGCACAATCGGCACAGGTCTTCGTCGTTGTCGACGCCGATCACGGCGATCTCTTCCGGCACCGCAACGCGGGCCCGGTGGCAAGCATCGAGCACCTGCCGCGCCAAGGGATCGGTCGAGCCCATGATGCCGATCGGCTTCGGCAATTGCCCAATCCACTGTGACAGCGCCTGCTGACCGCTTTCCCAGGCCCGCGGCGTGCGTTTGTCGATCATGGTGTCGTAGCAAAGGCAGGGAAAGCCGGCCGCTTTCACTGCATCGGAAAAACCATGAAAGCGATTTTCCGACCACCATCGGCCGGCGATTCCGCAAAATGCGAACCGTTTGAATTCTCGTTCCAAAAGATGCTCGGCGGCCAATCGGCCGACCGCCACCTCGTCATTACCGACGCGAGGCAGTGAGTCGACGCGAATCCGACCGTATACGTCGACCGTCGGAATCCGCGAACGGATCAAGCGCTGTGCGACGCTGACGTCGCCGACATCGGCAAGAATCCCGTCCCCCTTCCAGCGGCGCAGCCACTGAGGATCGAGGTGGCCGTTAGAATACGCGTCGACGAAAATCGACCATGGGCCATACAGTTCAACGTAATCGGCGACCCCGTGCAGCAGACCGCGGCCATAGGCGCGAGCCTTGTCGACGCAAATCGCGACATGCCGTCCCGATCGCGGTTTTGAGCGGTTGGTGGGCATGAGGAAGGACTTGGGAACGTAGGTTGCGTAAGCGGCGGAAATCGTTGAACCGGATGCGCTCCCATAATATCCTGTTATCGGTCGCGCGCCACGACTTTTGGTTTCGCCGAATCGATTTCTGGCAATGTGGCGTCCGTTTCGAGACGTTATGACACGTCGGACGCAGGATCCATCAGACACAATATCGAAACGTCAAAGGTGGGATTTTGAAATGACTGGCCATGGCGCCGTGTCGATAATGAACCACGAGGCCTAGGCACGATCGATCCTCGAATACGGAATCTCGCCGTCGAGTCGACGATGCCCTACTACGCCCATTTCATTCGAACTGATCGCGCCGAGGCAAGAGTCGATCGCATGACCAAGGAATCCAAACTGGATCAATTGATTGCCAGCCGTCGGCCGGGCTTCACCCTGCCTCAGGCTTTCTACACGGACGAAGACGTATTCGAGGCAGATCTGGAGCGAGTCTACTTTCCCCGCTGGCTGCTCGCAGGGCATACCTCGCAGGTTGCCAACCCGGGAGACTACTTCGTCTTCAATCTCGGACGTGAATCGTTGATTGTCATTCGCGGCGACAACGGTCAACTGCAAGCCCTGTTCAACACGTGTCGACATCGCGGCTCGCGGATTTGCCTCGATTCGCAAGGTCACGTCGGCAAGCTCGTCTGCCCTTACCACCAGTGGGCTTACGAGCGCGATGGCCGGCTGGCCGGCGCACGGAGCATGGGCGCCGACTTCGATAAGTCGCGGTATCCATTGCATCGCGCGCATGTCCGTGTCGCCGAGGGGCTGGTTTACGTCTGTTTGGCCGACTCGCCTCCCGAATTCAACGAAGCGCACGAGGTCCTGTCTCGCTTCTTGCGGCCGCACGGACTCGATCGAACGAAAATCTGCTTTTCGCAGGATTACGTCGTTCACGCCAACTGGAAGTTGCTTTTCGAGAATAATCGCGAGTGCTATCACTGCGCCGTTGGGCATCCTGAGTTCTGCAAGACAAACTACGACTTGGGAATGCCGGGAGATCAGCGAACGAACGCCGAATACGACGCCGTCATGGATCGAATGCGGAGGCATTGGGAAACCAATGGCCTGGCGGTCGGCCCGGTTAACTTTCCAAATGGCTCGTGGTACCGCTGCGCGAGGGTGCCGTTGCGCGAGGGATACGTGACTGAGAGCCTGGACGGTCAGCCGCTTGCGCCAGTGATGGGCGACCTGAAGATCCGTGATGCTGGCAGCCTGCGGGTGATTACCTTCCCGAACGCTTGGTGCCATGTGAACAGCGATAACGCCAATCTGACGCAACTGCTTCCGATGGGGCCGCGGCTGACGCACGCCCGCATAACGTGGTTGGTGCGCGACGACGCGGTCGAAGGCGAGGATTATGACCCGCGCCGTGTAGTTGAATTGTGGAAGATCACCACCGAGCAGGATTGGAAGCTGTGCGAAAGTAATCAATTAGGCATCAATTCGTCGCGGTACGAACCCGGTCCGCTCTCGACAGTAACCGAACACGGTGTCGACTTCTTCACGAGCTGGTACCTCGTACAGCTCTCCGCGACGAACCCGGCACTCAAGGCAAAGTTTCCCGACCTGTCGCGCACGCTGACGATTTGACTCGACGCGCGTGACCGTCAGTTTCTCCGAAGCCGATCGGCGATTTCCATGACTGGATATTGCGCACGGCGGCATTGTCAACGGTGATCAACACGACGGGCCCATCCGCGTCGCTGCCGACCGCCAGAGCCTTAGCCCAAAGTGCGTGAACAACCTCTTCGCGTACCGTACGGCGACCACCAATGCAGCTAAGTCGAATGGGATATTCTGACGCGATGTCGACTTTGGCGACGTCGACCTGCCGATCAACTTCGCCCGCCGCGAAGGAGATATCGGGATGGTCAGCACTAGGCGGCTATGCAAACCATCAGCATCGACCTGCGCACGACATTTCCCGTATTCATGGTCTTCACTTGCAGTCAATTTGCAATACTCGTCGGTTCCCTATCACATTTGGTTCCGGCTATGCCGGGCTGTGTTCAATCCGTGGAAAATTGAACGGGCTATTCATGTGCGGATACTTACCGTCGTTAATCGTGGTTTCCACATGCTAGCTCGACGGCGCCTGGCGCGATAAGCTCGCGCAGAAACACCTGGAACAAGATACACTATTTTGTATCTTATTTTTTGGTCACTTGAACGGTAGAATGCGAGCGGTGAGTTGTTTCTCACACATCTGCCAAGGGGCGCGTGCCATGCCCAAGCGAGGACGACCGCCGGCGCTGGACGAAGCCGCGCGGCGCGAAATCTGCCTACTGGTCCTCTCGGGCCATAGCCTGGCGGCCGCGTCCCGTTGCGTGGGCTGTGTACCCAATACGGTCCGTAACACGGCCGCCCGCGATGCGAAGTTCCGCTCCGAACTAGAGATTGCCCAGCGCGAAGCCGCGCATTGGCGCTTGTTTGACTTGCGACATAAGGCGAAGCGCGCATTACAGCGTTGCGCCAACGACTTGCACCGACATCGGCGGCTCGACTCGAAGCACGAAACGCGAAACGTCCCGCGACTCGCCGATCCGACTGCCGGCGAGTTTTGAAACGCTACCCCCCCAGTTTTGGCGCGCCAAAGCGACGCAACAAATGCAAGAAATGCAACAAATGGCGGCGGTGTGTAGGCTGGGGCGCTAGCCCCACCTGCAACGAATCTAAGCTCGAAAGGTGGGGCTAGCGCCCCAGCCTACATGGTGTTTTCCCACCTTTCCTGTCGTCGTGCTCCTTTTCATCCGTACTACAAACTTTGAATCTGCATGTGCGTTGCGCGGATTTTGGCGTCCGAGTTTTCACTAGCCCAGGCATTTATGCCTGGGAAATCGGTCGTCAAGGGATTCGTCGTACACGCCCTTCAGGGCGGAATGGCCACGGTGGAGGGCATTGCCCGCTGCCGACGACGACGACGACTTTTTAGGGGTGTCGTAAACCCAGGCATGAATGCCTGGGCTAGGAAAAAGCAGCAATCGATGCACAACCAATCATTTGGGTTGCCCGGGGGTAGCCCGCGCTGGGATTGTTCCGTGGCTAACGAATTGCACAAGTTGTCACTGCGTGAGTCCTAAACTCCGCGCTCACCAGCTATGGCCTGCAGCACCTCAAGCCCCCGCTCAATCGTCCGATCGTCGGCCGCATAGGAGATACGAAAATGCGTGTCGTTTCGGCTGAACACGTGCCCGGGAATGACGAGCAGCCCGCGTTCGACGGCCCGCTGCGCGAACTCCGTCGCGGTGCCTGCGCCCTTGGGCACGCGTGGAAAGACGTAGAACGCGCCGCCGGGCCGCACGACTTCGTAGTGCCCAGCAAGTCCCTGCACCATCTTGTCGCGCTTGGCGCGGTAAGTCGAAATGTACGGACTCATGTCAACGTCCAAGGCCGCGGCGCCGGCCCATTGAAACGGCTGCGGCGCACACACGAAGGTGTATTGCTGGAGCTTCGTGAGCTCATTGACGATTTCCGCCGGACCGTGGACGAAGCCCAATCGCCAGCCGGTCATCGCATAGCTCTTGCTGAATCCGTCGACCACCAGCGTATGGGGGTTGTCGTGGGCCGGCGAATGAAACGGCCCGTCGTAGCAGAATTCGCGATAGATTTCGTCGCTCACCAGCAAGATGTTTCGGTCATGCGCGAGCTTGGCCAGCTCGCGGGTTTCGTCCGCGCCGGCCACGACGCCCGTGGGATTGGCCGGGCTGTTGAACAGAATGGCCTTGGTCCGTGGCGTGATTGCGGCCCGGACGCGATCCATATCGATGCGAAAGTCCGGATACGTGTCGACCAACACGGGCCGACCGCCGACCACGGCCACCAGGGGCTCGTAGACGACAAAGTAAGGATCGAAAACGATCACCTCGTCGCCGGGGTTGACCAGCGCCATCAGCGCCAGCACCAACCCGCCGCTCGTGCCGCTGGTGATCAGCACGCGGCGGTCGGCGTGCTTGTACTGCGCGTCGACTTGGGCTTGCAGCTTTTCGCGCAGCACGGGCATGCCCTGCGTCATGGCGTAGCCGTTCTTGCCAGCGCGAATGGCCGCGATGGCCGATTCCTTAATTTCGTCAGGCACATCGAAATCGGGCTGGCCGATCGAAAGGTTAATCGGATCCTTCATCGAAGCGGCCAAATCGAACACCTTGCGAATGCCGGAGCTATCGAAGTTGGCCATCCGCGCGGCGATCCAGGGGTGCGTCATGACGACTCATCGCAATCGAGGAATTTGATGGAAACGGAACCGACGATGATAGTCGAAAGGCATGGCCCCGGCGAGCGGGTGCATCGCGGGCCGGCATACGGCGAGCCCAAATGTGGGTGGCACGCCCTGAGCGCAGCGAAGGGCGTGGAGCGCCAGAAAAAAACGCCGCGCGACCGCCAACTTGCGAGTCCTTCGCCCAGGTCCCAGACAATGTCAAACGCCCAATGGTTCGATCTCTCGCCCGGCAATGAACACGCGCTGGACTTCCAGATCGCGGCTGAGCACCAGCACGTCGGCCCGCTTGCCCGGCGTAAGGCTGCCGATCTCTTGGTCCAGGCCGACGCGTTCGGCCGGCGTCAGGCTGGCCATCCGCACGGCTTGCTCCAGCGGGCAGCCGGCGGCGCGGTGCATGTGCCGCACCATGTGATCCAGCCCCTTGACCGTGCTGGCCAGTGCGCCCTCTACGAAGCCAACGCGGCCGTCGCTCTCGAACCACGTGCCGTCGGACTCGGGACCAAAGCGATACCGGCCCACGGGCATGTCGACCGCGCGATTCGCATCGGTCACCAGGCAGAGCCGCTCGGGGCCTTTGATCGACCAGGCAAATCGCAGGAGCTCGGGCGAGAGGTGCATGCCGTCGGCGATCACCTCGGTGCTCATGTCGCGATTCGCCAGCACAAACTGCTCCATACTGGCTTGCATGGGCGTGCCGAATCGCTGTCGCAGACTGGCCACGGAGCTCATCGCGCACCAGAAATGATCGACGTGCCGCATGCCACAGTCAAACGCCGATTGCATCTCGGACCAACTGGCATTCGAGTGGCCGCAGGTACACAGGTAGCCGCGCTCGTAAGCCTCGCGGTAGAAAGCGTCCGCGCCCGGCAGCTCGGCGGCGCAAGTGGCGATGCGAATGATGCCCAGGTCGAAGGCATCGCGGTACTCGGCCACGTTCGGGTCGCGTCGTCCCTCACGGCTATGGCAGCCGACTTTGTCCGGTGCGAAATAGGGCCCGTAGTAATGAACCCCGCCGATCCAAGCACCATCAGCCGCGTTCAAGCCGTCGGAACCGTTCCAGCTGTCGCGCACCGCGCGGCAGGCCAGCAACATGGCCCGCAGTTGATCGGGCGAGCCCGTGGTCGTTGTCGGAAAGATCGTGGTCGTGCCGTGCCGGGCGTGGCATCGATTGGCGATCCGCACGGCCGCGGGTGTGCCATCCATGTAGTCGGTGCCTTGCCCGCCATGCACGTGCAGATCGATGAAGCCGGGGCAAATGTAGCCGCCGCCGGCGTCGATGATAGTTACCTCTTGCGCAGACCTCGGATCGACTGGCTTCGGCAAAACAGCAGCTGCCAAGCCGACACGGACAATCCTGTCCGCTACAATGACAACCTCGCCATGATCCAAGAGCCGATCGGGCAGTATCACGGTGCCGTTGTGAATGATCGAGTGCGCCATAGGCCGCTATTGTAGCCGACCTGCGACGTACAGCGGAACCGTTTGCCTTGCACAAGTAAGGGTGGCACACTTGAAGGATTCCTCACTTCTTCTCGACGGCGTGATTTGGAGTATGCAATGCAACGCGCTCTGACAACGATATTGACCACGTGGATTTTGGCCACGTGTATGACCACGACTTTCTTGTCCGCAGCCCCGCCGGCCGCCAAAGAGATTGTTCCGCCTGGCGCCGAGTTAGTGGCCGTCTACACAAGGGTATCCCCAAATGCTGGCGACATGACCGAAGGGCCGGCCGTCGCCCCTGATGGAAGCATTTACTTTAGCTTCATCCCGTCGGGCGAAGTGAAGGGGCAGATTCTACGATACGATCCCACCACGGGTAAGACTGGCGTTTTCGCTGCCGACAGTCACAAGTCGAATGGACTGGCCTTCGACGCCCGAGGCGATCTGATTGCTTGCGAAGGCGCCGACCACGGCGGGCGGTGTATTTCTCGCTGGAACGCAAAGACCGGCCAGCGCACGGTACTCGTCGAGCGCTTCGAGGGCAAACGCTTCAACGCCCCCAACGATGTGGCGATTGACGCCAAAGGCCGCATCTATTTCACTGACCCCAAGTATGTCGGCAGCGAAGCCCGCGAACTGGAGCGACGGTCCGTCTACGCAATCGACGCCGACGGCAAGACGCGCGAGGTCACGCACGACCTGGAGAAGCCCAATGGCATTGCGATCAGCCCGGATCAGAAAACCCTGTACGTCGCCGACACGAACAACGGCGCCGACGGATCCGACGCAGCGGGAACCGTGCCTCGCAAGGGCGCAATGAAGGTGTACGCCTTTCCGCTGTCTTTCGCGGGTACGATCGATGGGCCGCGACGCACGATGGTCGATTTCGGCAGCGACGACGGTTGCGATGGCATGACGCTCGACGTCCGCGGCAATCTCTACCTGGCCGCTCGGAGCCGCAAGCGACCGGGCGTGATGGTGGTCGACGCGGCGGGTAAAGAGCTGGCGTTCATCTCGACCCGCGTGACGGAACCCGGGCCAAAGCCAGGGGATGAAGCCGCGGGCTTGCCCAGCAACTGCGAATTCGGCATCGGCGACGGCAGCAAGACGCTTTACATCACGATCGACAAGGGCCTGTACAGCATCGATCTCTCGATCGATGGCTACCACATTCCGTGGCAGAAGTAGTGACGCATGTAGACCCGCCGATTTGGGTCATTTCGCGCGCGCGTTGGGCGCCGCGGATGGGCCCGCGTCCAATTCGATGCGGCCCGTGAAGCGACAGCCCACGACGAACCGCGGTTTGGCCTGCGTGCCAACCTGAGTGCAGTGGCAAACGACGGCTGTCAGGTACGTGGCGGCCGGCGGCTCACCCAGCACGACGACCACCGCGTCGCACTCGGCCGGCTTGGACGCGACGTAGGAAAAGCCCTGCTCGGAAATGTCGCGAAACCGCACGGCGGCAAAGTCGCCGCGGACGGGCGGGCGGCCGTCGATGAACGGGGCGACCATTTGCGTGCGCGGAAACGCGCGACGATGGCGCTCGCGTCGTTCGTCGGCAACTTCCTCCTGGGCGCCGGCCAACTGATAGACCAATTGGTAAAAGCTGGCGTCGTCGGTTGCCTGTGGCATGTTATCGTCCCCCCCGCGATGGTGTACGTCCTGACGGGAGCGTGTCCGAGATCCGCGGCCGCCGCGCCACATGACGCGTTCGGTCCAACGAAAAAACCAGACTTTGCGCACACCCCCCGGTTCAGCGCAAGCGTAGAACGCAGCATGCCCCTGGGCAAACCGCAGGGCCAAAAGCAGTACTGGATATGGCGCGCACGACGGTTGCGCCGGCGCGCCACCCATGCGCGACGCGTGGTAGACAACCTGCGACCCGGTTGGTGGAGCGACCCAAGCCTTTAGACTTAGAAGGTTTCCAACTCGATCGGCTAGTTTCTGAGAGGTTCAGCTTCTCAGGCGTTCAGCTTAACGCTGGGGTCGGCGGCCACGTTCACCCACACGTGGACGTGGGGTGAGCCACGGAAGTACCACACGAAGGCCGGGCCTTCCAGCCGCCAGCAGTCCCAGACGCCATCGTTGCCGAGGTCGCCGTCCTGGTAGAACGCCAACGAGCAGCGATCGAGACCGCCCTGCGCCTTGAGGCAGGCAATCACCTCGTCTCGATCCGATTGACGATACGGCTCGACGAGCACTTGCAGGACCTTCTGCACGTGCTCGCGTTGATCGCTCGAGAGCTCCGAAACGGGGATGCCTGGCTGCGAGCCGCCGGTGCCGCGGAAGCCGGAATCTTGCTCGCGAGGCAGCTTGGCGACCAATGCCGACTTGCGCTGCTTGCCATCGAGCATCTCGAACAGCTTGTTGGCCGCCTGGGCTTGTGGCCAAAACACGTTGCCTTCGTGCGCGGGGCCTTCATTGAAGCCGTTGGCGGCATGGCCGTAAAAAATCGGCCCCCCAAACGCCACGTGTTCCGACGAATTGCCGTCACAACGCATTGTCATGTGCCGGCCGGTCATCACGAATTCGAACTTGCCGTCGCCCGGCTGACCAAAGATGGCAATGCTTTGCTGCTCGCCGAATCCGCCAGCGTCGTCCTGTAGTTGACGGTCAATCCGCTTTTGCCAATCGGGCTGAATGATGCCCTCGAAGATCTTCCGGACCACGTCTCGCTGGTCCTTCGTGTAGAAGTCGCCGTTGAGCTCTTCTTTGGTGATGTTCCAGTTGTTGGCCACGCGGGTCCGCAACAGGCCCAGCTTGGGGTCCTGATGGTCCCAGGGGAAGCAGATTTCCTTCTTCTGTGTTGCGCTTAGCCCGTCGAAGAGCACCTTGACCAGCGACTCGGGCGTGCCTGCGGCGGCAGACGCCGCGGCGGCGGCTGGTTCGGCGGCCAAGATTGCCCGAGGTTCGGCCCAGAGCGGAAGCGAGCCCGCAGCCAAGGCGGCGACGCTGGCGGTTTTCAGAAAATCGCGACGGTTGACGCTGCTGATTTCGCCACTAACGCTATCACAATCAAGGCAAGATCTTTGGTTTGCGGGCATGATAGTTCCTCCGCTGGCGGTGAATGGGGCTGCGATTGAACGGTCGGATTGTGCGGTGCAAACTTGCGTGGGCTGGCATTTCGTGCTGCCCAAGATCCACGGCCAAGCGCGGGATGCTTTCAACTCGGTTGGGTAATGGTCGGAACCTCAACTTGCATTAGACCCCAGTTGACCGGCAAGTGCAAGTTTTCTGAATGTACGGGCCGAGCAGGCTGCTGCGGCGCGCGGAGCGAGACCGCTCGTTCCGTCATTTGGTCAGCGCGAACTGCGATTGCAACCTTATCGGCTTGCGAATCCCTCGGCAGCGAGCTGCGTTACTGCTTCCCGCACGACGCGAACAATGTGGTTTGATGCACCCCATTGCGATGGTCTGCACAAGTGTCGCGGTCGGGAGACCGCGACACAACAAGCTGGTGCGGCGACACGACAACTGGCCGCTTGATTCTCGTCAATTTGCCGCTTAGTTCTGGTCAATTTACCGCGTTGAGCGTGCCTTCTTCGTCTGGCACGCGGGACAATAAAACGTCGAGCGCTGGGCCTGCACAATCCGCAGGATGGTGCCCCGGCTGCACGTCGGGCAACTCTCTCCGGCCCTATCGTAGACCAGATGCTGGTTCTGGTATCCGCCGGCCTGGTTCAGTGCGTTGCGGTAAGTGCCGTCCGAGAGGGTCGAGCCTTCGTGCTCGATGGCCGACTCGAGCACGGCCGCCAGCGCGGCGTGTAGGCGCGACCACTGGTCCGTATGCAACCGGTCGCAGCGCGTGGCAGGATGGACGCCGCAGCGGTGCAGCATTTCTGACGCATACAGATTGCCCACGCCTGCCAGGGCCCGCTGATCCAAGAGCGCAACCTTGATGGCACGGCGGCTGCGGAAAAGGCGTTCGCGGAGGATCTCGGGCGTGAGTTCAAGGGCGTCGGGCCCTAGCTTCGTGGGGCCGTAGCGGCGCTCGAATTCACGCGGCGAAACCAATCGAACCGAGCCCAGCCCGCGGCGGTCCCAGTACAGCAACTCGTGAACCGCGCCGCGGCTTTCGCCACGGAGCTTGCCGGCGCGACTGGAAGCGCCCGCAACGACAATTCGCAGCCGCAGATGCTCCTGATTCGGCGGATCGGCCAGCAAGACGAGCCCCGTCATGCGCGGCTCGATGACGATCGCGTCTTCGCTATCCAAACGAACGACGACTCGTTTTCCGGCGCGGTCAATGCGCTCGATTGTGCGGTCTACCGCGCTGCGCCGGAAGGCGGCCAAACCCGGCGTCAGAGCGATCGGCTTGAGCCGACAAGGGCACGATTGCACGTCCAGAATGCGGCCGCCCACAAGGCCCGCAATGCCGCGTCGCATGGTCTCGACTTCAGGCAGTTCGGGCATGGGGCGCAGAGCTAAATGCGGAAACCAGTTTGACGCACGCTGTTTAGCCGCGAGCCAACGGCGAGCGTATCGCGATACCCTCCGCCGACACAGCAGCGGGCGAAGTTATCGCCGCAACGCGTAGATGTTGTACTGCGTCGAATGACCGGTCTCGCGCATCCGCGCGACACCCGTGCTGCGTGCCGATCGTTGGTTGCCACTATAAGCCGCCAGATTTGGCCCACGTCCCCCGACGCCAGATGGTGCGAATGACCGGCTTCGCGGTTGATACTTCGCACGGGCGGCTGCCGCAGTGCTAGCTCTCGCGGCGTGAGCAGTCGTGCCGCCCAAGACCACGGCGGCCGCGAGGAATGCCAAGGCAAGATAACGCAACATGTTCTTGTGTGCCTCCGGCGCGATTCGCTGACGTTGCCCGACTCGGTTTGGCGTGGACGAGGACGCCAACCAATGGGCTTTCTCAATGCGTGGATTATACAGCAGGCCAGAGCCTCTTCCAACGGAATGGCGAAAAAAACAGCGGCCGCAGGCCGCGATCGCGACTGGTTTTGACCGCGGTTTCGCGTCGTGGTAACCTTTCCTTGTCGCTGTTTCCCCGGGAGCTAGCCATGACCGTCGACATTCCAGCGGAATTCTCGGATTTCGTCCAGAACATTATCAGCCGCGGCGGCTTTGCCAGCGAAGCGGACGTCGTCGGCGCCGGCTTGCGACTGCTCGCCGAGCGCGAGCGGAAGCTGGAGTTGTTGCGGGCCGAGATTCTGCCCGCGCTCGAATCGCTCGATCGGGGGGAGGGGCGACCGTTGGACATCGAAGACGTGATTGCTCGCGGACACAAACGCCTTGCTGGCGAAAAATAGGAGCGACTCATGGCAGTCGCTCATTGGTCGCGCGAAGCGGATGACGATCTCGACGGCATCTGGGACTACATCGCGTTTGATAGTCCCAGCAGTGCGGCGCGCGTGCTACGCTCGATCGCAGCAAAATGCGATCTGCTCGCCACGCAACCCGAAATGGGGGAGCTTCGTCCCGACGTAGCGCGCGAGCTGCGCAGCTTTTCCGTGGGCAACTATGTGATCTACTACCGACCCATCTCAGGCGGAATCGAAGTCGCTCGTGTTCTGCACGGAGCGCGGGAAATCGAAGGGCAATTCTGAGCCCAGGTACCGTCCAATGGCTGGTACCTACATTGAGCCGGAGTTAAGGCAGGTTCGAGGGACCGAACCAGAACCCTTGCCAGGTGTCCACTCGGATAGTGGGACCTACCGCGCCCTTGACCATCGCGCGATGGCGGTCGAGAATCGGAGGTTTGCTCCCAGTTCGCCACGCTTGTCAGGGCAAGCCCCAGCCCTTTCAAGCTGTCATTGAGAGCAATACTGGCGCGCTCACTTGAAACCCTGGAATTTGCGGCAAATCCATATGATTCACGGACCGCTCGAATGTCGTCGACAT